>MDTB01009148.1_pt1 | contig 11781 bp, 10 predicted proteins | sample 811161 | NCBI WGS metagenome assembly MDTB01 (sample SAMN05326650, study PRJNA326480) | marine metagenome | isolation source: seawater | place: Mediterranean Sea | collected 2009
CCACTTCCAATGATGAATATCATCAATGGAGGCTCTCACTCTGATGCCCCTATTGCATTTCAAGAATTTATGATTATACCTCAAGGTGCTTCAAGTTTTACTATGGCTATGCAAATGGGGACCGAAATATTTCATAATCTGAAAAAAGTTTTACACAAAAGAAACTTAAGTACTGCTGTTGGAGACGAAGGTGGTTTTGCCCCTGCACTTGAAGGAACCGAAGATGCTTTAGAAACTATTATTGAGGCGATTAAAAACGCGGGCTATAAACCAAGAGAGGAGGTTATGATAGCCCTCGACTGTGCAAGTTCAGAATTCTACAAAGAAGGGAAATACAACTATTCTCTCTTTGAGGGCTCAAATGGAAACATATTATCTTCTGAAGAACAGGCCACCTATCTTGCAGATTTGACTAAAAAATTTCCAATCATATCAATTGAAGATGGAATGGATGAAAACGACTGGGACGGATGGAAGCTTTTAACTAAAAAAGTGGGAGATAAAGTTCAATTAGTTGGTGACGACCTTTTTGTGACCAATGTCGAGCGCTTGAATAAGGGAATTTCAAATAACATAGCAAATTCTATTTTAATCAAGGTAAATCAAATTGGAACCTTATCGGAAACCATTGCAGCTATTGAAACAGCTCATAGAGGAGGTTATACGACTGTAATGTCACATCGATCAGGCGAAACAGAAGACAATACGATTGCTGATCTTGCAGTGGCATTAAACACAGGACAAATCAAAACGGGCTCCGCTTCTAGAAGCGACAGGATGGCAAAATACAATCAACTTTTAAGAATCGAAGAAGAATTAGATTCATCAGGTTATTTTCCTGGATCGGAAGCTTTTAATGTCTAAATCTATTTTTTTATTTTAGAGAAGTATTTTAATAAAAGAAATAGTATATAATATTAGCCCCACTTCAATATTCATCAAAGAATACCAAAAAAAAGAATTATGAGTGATAAAATAACTATAATTTCTGGAGATGATTCTTATGAGTTTCCAGTTGTGAAAGGTTCAGAAAATGAGAAAGCCATTGACATAAAGACTCTTCGTGCCAAAACAGGAATGATTACATATGACCCCGGATACAAAAATACAGGGTCTTGTCAAAGTGGCATCACTTATTTGGACGGAGAAAAAGGAATCCTTCGCTATCGGGGGTATACTGTAGAAGACCTTACAGAAAATAAGAGTTTTCTTGAAGTTGCTTATTTATTGATTTTTGGAGATCTACCCTCAACTACAGAGTTGGATAAATTTCATAATGAAATAAAGGAAGAATCTTTAGTTGACGAAGATTTAAAGACCATATTAAAGAGTTTTCCTAAAGCTGCTCACCCTATGGGTATTTTAGCTTCTCTTACCTCGGCATTGACGGCATTCAATCCTTTGTCAGTTGATATTTCATCTGAAAGAGACATGCGAGAAGCAATTGTTATGCTATTGGCAAAATTTCCCATATTAGCATCATGGACGCAAAGAAAAGTAAAAGGTTTGCCTTTAAATTATGCAAACACCACCCTTTCCTATGAAGAAAACATAGCGTTTATGTTTTTTAAAAGACCAAACCTAGAATATCATCCGAGTCCCACGGTAGTGAAAGCTTTAAATCAACTGTTAATTCTTCACGCTGATCACGAACAAAATTGTTCTACTTCAACAGTCAGAATAGTGGGTTCTTCACATGCAGGAATATTTGCGTCTGTATCTGCTGGTTTATCAGCTCTTTGGGGACCTTTGCATGGTGGTGCAAACCAAGCTGTATTAGAAATGCTTGAGTCCATACAAAAAGACGGGGGCGACACCCAAAAGTATATGGCTAAAGCAAAAGATAAAAATGACCCTTTTAGATTGATGGGTTTTGGCCATCGGGTGTATAAAAATTTTGATCCGCGAGCCAAAATAATTAAAAAAGCAGCGCACGAAGTTTTAGATGAGTTGGGCATTGACGATCCTATCTTAGATGTGGCCAAAGAATTAGAAAAAGAAGCTCTAAATGATTCCTATTTCAATGAACGAAAACTTTACCCTAATGTAGATTTTTATTCAGGAATTATTTATCGAGCTTTAGGCATTCCTACCGAAATGTTCACTGTGCTTTTTGCCCTTGGGAGGCTACCAGGGTGGATTGCTCAATGGTTGGAAATGCGAAGAAATAATGAGCCAATTGGAAGGCCTAGACAAATCTATTCAGGCGAAAACGTTCGCTCTTCTTAGAGTAAGTCTAAATTTGGCGGGGTTGATCGTATTTTTTCATCCATCACTTTTTTAAAAAATACTTTGGCTTCTTTACTTGAAACTTGCATTCGAACGAAATAGTGGTCTTTAAAAAGTGTAATTTCACACGCCTTTTCTTTAAAAACGGTTAATTTAAAATAGGGTATAATTAGCCCGTAAGTTTCCAAAAGACTTCTAAATCGAATAATAATACCTTTGGGTCTCAATTCCACGTTACAATTATTAATGTTGTTGTCTAAAATCAAAAGGTTATGAATCTCTAAGGATGTTTTGGTCATTAATAATTTTCCTGATCCAATACCTTTCAGTTGAAGTCTTTGCTTGAGTGAAAAAGGCTTTCCTACCGCTTCATTAATTTTCTCTGTAAGCACAGGTTCGTTATATGAAATATTAAGTAACATTAAAGTAAAGATAAGCCATGACTAAATGGTATCATAATCAAAGCATAATATATATATTTGCGCAAAACTAGAGATGAGTATTTATCATTCCATTGAGCAAGTTATAATTTCTTATTTCAAAGTTAAACTTTCAATAGTGCTGAATGAAGTTTCCTTACAGCAAACTAAGAAAGAATTTAATGGAGACCTAACATTCGTTTTATTTCCTTACTTTAACAAAACTCAAAAATCTCATCAAGAACTAGGAACTTCATTAGGCTCTTTTTTAATAGATAACACCGAAGAAATTATTGCATTCAATATTGTTAAAGGGTTTTTAAACTTAACTCTTTCTGATTTTTTTTATTTCAATAATTTTAAAGACCTATTTGCTACCAAAAATTATGGAATAAAAGAGCCAATTGCAAATGCATCTACTGTACTTGTTGAATATTCATCACCTAACACGAATAAACCTTTACATCTTGGTCATATTAGAAATAATCTCTTAGGTCATGCAGTAGCAAATATTTTAGCCGCTAATGGGAAAAACGTTATTAGAGCTCAAATTATCAATGATAGAGGTATTCACATATGTAAATCAATGGTTGCATGGAAACGATATGGCAAAAATGAAACCCCAGAAACAAATTCTATTAAAGGAGACCAATTGGTTGGATCTTATTATGTAAAATTTGATCAGGTTTATAAGGAAGAGGTTAAGGAATTGATGACTAACGGTTATTCTGAAGAAGAAGCAATACAAAAAGTCCCTATTATGCTTGAGGCTAAAAGGCTCTTAAAATTATGGGAAGCTGGTGATCCGGAAACCCTTTTACTTTGGAAACAAATGAACCAATGGGTATATGACGGCTTTGAAATTACCTATAAAAATTTGGGAGTTTTTTTTGACAGTTTTTATTATGAAAGCCAAACCTATTTGCTGGGCAAAGAAATTATAGAGGATGGTTTATCTAAAAAATTATTTTATAAAAAAGAAGATGGTTCTGTATGGGTTGATTTGACTGATGAAGGGATGGATGAAAAACTTCTTTTAAGAGCTGATGGAACTTCAGTGTATATTACTCAAGATTTAGGTACTGCCAATCAAAGGTTTGCCGATTTTCCTTCTCTTTCTGGTATGGTTTATACGGTTGGAAACGAACAAGATTATCATTTCAAAGTCTTGTTTTCAATATTTAAAAAATTAGGTTATCCCTGGGCTGATTCCCTTTATCATTTAAGCTATGGTATGGTTGATTTGCCAAGTGGAAAAATGAAGAGTAGGGAGGGTACTGTTGTTGATGCAGATGACCTGATCGAACAAATGAGAAATACAGCCCAAGAAATTTCTGAAGAAGTGGGCAAATTAGGTGGGCTCTCATCTACCGAGAAAGAAACTCTTTATCAAACGATTGGATTAGGAGCACTGAAGTATTATATATTAAAAGTTGATCCTAAAAAAAGAATTTTGTTTGACCCGAAAGAATCTGTTGATTTTAATGGAAATACGGGTCCTTTTATACAATATGCTCACGCTCGAATTAAAAGTTTGTTGGGTAAGGAAACTGAAAGAGTATTTTCATATTCCTCAAATTTTCAACTTGAATTGGTTGAAAAATCTATATTGAAACAGTTATTTATATTCCCAGAGATTATTTTGCAGGCAGGCCAAATAAAAAGTCCAGCTTTAGTTGCAAATTATATTTATGACTTAGTTAAGTCATTTAACACTTTTTATCAAAATGTTCCAATATTATCAGTAAAGAATGCTGATCAAAAGGAATTTAGAATGAGGCTTAGTGATAAAGTAGCTGAAGTCATTGCTAATGCTTGTTCTCTTTTGGGGATTGATGTGCCAAATAGAATGTAAAAAAACCGCTCGAATGGAGCGGTTTTTTCTTCTTTCCATAGAAATTTTTTCCCATTTAAGAAAATTATTTAGATTGTACAGCAAGGTTATAAACAACCAAACCAAATCCAATTTTATTAATAGCATCTCCGACATTATAAATAACATCCATCTCGAGGCCACCAAAGATACCACTATACCATCCTGGAGTCCCTGCCATAAAACCTACTGGATATATTGCCCAGCCCACAAGAACGAACCAACATAGCATGTTATGAGCCTTTTCAACAGGCCCTCCAGCTGCGACAGCAAGTTTTTTTAGTTCTCCCCATCTAATAAGATAGAAAAGATAAAAATAAGCAGCACCCGAAATGCCTCCAAGAAGTGCAGCAGAAGAAGGGTAAACGCCTTCACCTAAATATCCGAACACTAACATAATTGTGGATACTAATATCAGAACCCACATGTGCCTTTGTGTAGCACCTGCTGCTTTCAATATCAGGTAAAATTCAACGCACATTAATGGAACAGTTAAAATCCAATCTACATAACGGAAAAATGTGGGGGACTCCATATTTGTCGCCCAATAGTCACGCATGTAGTAATAGTGAACAGCTGCAATAAAAGTGATCAGCCCTGACACCAAAATAGAGGTTTTCCATTTAGTATCAAATGAGTTCATTGAAAGGAAAAAGAACGCTGATGCAGCCATCATTGCCATTGTTCCAACAAAGAACGTAAAACCTACATAATCCGCTGTATCCATCTTAGGGGCTACAGTTAATAAGCTTAAAAAGTTTTGCATAATAAATCAATTATTTGTTTTTGTTTAGGTAAATTTAGAAAAAATTAAACTCCTCTGACATAAATTATAAAAAAAAATAAAACAAAAAAGCTAATTAACTCATTGTCAATATTTAAACTTTACAGATTTGGTTTTATTTGTACATTTTTTATGTTTTTGTTTACCTTTTTGGTGTCCGAAAAATTTCAAGATTTTGTTGGAATGATTTTAATTCTATGTATCGGCATATTGCACGGTGCAAATGATCTAAAAATCATACAGAAATTTGGTAAAACTAAAGCAAAAAATACATTTGCTTACTTCGTTTCATATATAGGAGTGGTTTTTTTTGGGGGTCTTTTTTTTTATGTTTACCCGCAAACAGCTCTACCATTGTTCGTTTTGATAAGTGCTTTTCATTTTGGAGAACAACATTGGGAAACACGAACACATAATATTTTATATCGCACTTTTTTCTTTCTGATTTATGGAATTTTTATTTTTTCGCTTTTATTTTTTGTACAAGCCGAACCAAGTGCTCAAATAATTAAACAAATTGTTGGAATTGTTGTCCCAACAAGAGTTTGGATTTATAGTACTGCTCTAAGTGGTTTACTAGTGTTATTCTTTTTAATTTTATCTAAACCAAACCGTAAATTTCTAGTTTGGGAATTTATTCACGGTGGATTATTATTCTTGGTTTTTTTTAAAGGCACGCTAATCCTAGCTTTTGCATCATATTTCGTGTTTTGGCATAGTTTACCATCTCTTTGTTCTCAGATCCAATATTTATATGACACCAATACTAGGGATGCTTGGATACAATATATTAAATCAGGCTTATTATATTGGATTTTGGCTCTCACCAGTCTTGTTATTGCTTATCAGTTTATCGATTTTTCGAAGACTTATTTTTTATCTCTTTTTTTTATTTATCTAGCTGCAATAACTTTTCCTCATGCCCTTGTAATGGAACTTATGTTTCGTAAGAAAGAATAAATATGACGTCTTTTCCTATTTTTGTTGCTCATAAACAATTAAATTTTAATTATGTTCGATAATTTAAGTTTAAAGTTAGATAGCGCCTTTCAGGTATTAAAAGGCCATGGAAAAATTACTGAAATTAATGTGGCCGAAACGCTAAAGGAAGTTCGTAGAGCTCTCTTAGACGCTGACGTTAACTATAAAATAGCTAAAGAGTTTACTGTAAAAGTTAAAGAAAAAGCCCTAGGTCAAAAAGTGTTGACAAGCTTGCAGCCTGGACAATTATTAGTAAAGATTGTTGAAGATGAATTAACCACACTTATGGGTTCTGAAACTGCTGAAATTAACCTTTCAGACAAACCATCTGTTATTTTAATGTCAGGTCTTCAAGGGTCTGGTAAAACAACATTTAGCGTAAAGCTTGCACATTATCTTAAAAATAAAAAAACCAAAAACCCACTTTTAGTGGCTTGTGATGTGTATCGTCCTGCAGCCATTGACCAGTTAGAAGTGCTAGCAGAGCAGGTAGGAGTGCCGCATTATGAAGATAGAGAAGAACAAAATCCAGTAAAAATTGCTCAAGCGGCTCTAAGCGAAGCCAAAAAAAATAAAAATGACGTCGTTATAATTGACACGGCTGGTCGTCTAGCTGTAGATACTGTTTTAATGGATGAAATTGGTGCTATTCATAAAGCAGTTATCCCTTCTGAAACGTTATTTGTCGTGGATGCAATGACAGGTCAAGACGCCGTGAATACAGCAAAAGCATTCAATGATATATTAAACTTTGATGGTGTTGTACTCACTAAATTAGATGGTGATACCCGTGGAGGTGCTGCACTTTCTATAAGGTCTGTTGTCGAAAAGCCCATTAAGTTTATCGGAACAGGGGAAAAAATGGAGGCCCTCGATCTTTTTCATCCTGATCGTATGGCTGATCGGATTTTAGGGATGGGTGATGTGGTGTCTTTAGTCGAACGTGCTCAAGAACAGTTTGATCAAGAAGCGGCAAGAAAATTGACGAAGAAGCTAGCCAAAAATCAATTTGGTTATGACGACTTTCTTTCTCAAATTCAGCAGATCAAAAAAATGGGAAATATGAAAGATTTGATGGGAATGATTCCCGGTGCAGGAAAAATGCTCAAAAATGTTGATATAGAGGATGATGCTTTTAAAAATATTGAAGTTATCATTAGCTCTATGACTCCAAAAGAGAGAGCACAGCCAAAATTACTCAACCATGGCCGTAAAATAAGAATAGCACAAGGATCGGGCAGAGGTATGGAAGAAGTAAATCAGTTAATTAAACAATTCGGTCAAATGAGTAAAATGATGAAAATGATGCAGGGCGGAAGGGGAAAACAAATGATGCAACAATTTCAACAAGGATTAAAGTAAACGTAGATGACAGTTTTAGACGGAAAAAAAACAGCTGCAATAATAAAAGATGAAATTAAACTTGCCGTAGATGAATTAAAATTGGCTGGAAAAAGAGCACCTCATTTAGCTGCCGTTTTAGTGGGCAATGACGGGGCTAGTTTAACTTATGTAGCTAGCAAAGTGCGTTCTTGTGAATATGTAGGTTTTGAATCAACCTTAATCAGATTGGAAGAAACTATTTCAGAAGACCATCTATTGAAGGAAATTTACCAGCTTAATGAGAATGAAACAATTGATGGATATATCGTGCAACTTCCTCTATCAAAACATATAGATGAGCAAAAAATCTTATTAGCCGTAGATCCTAAAAAAGATGTAGATGGCTTCCATCCAACAAACTTTGGAAGAATGGCTCTTGAAATGGATGCATTTATACCAGCTACCCCCTTTGGAATATTACAATTATTGGAGCGATATAAAATTTCAACCTCAGGAAAGCATTGTGTTGTTGTGGGCAGAAGTAATATTGTGGGCCGACCAATTAGTATTTTGATGAGTCAAAAGGGTCCTTTTGGCAATGCTACCGTAACTCTTGCACACAGTCGAACAGAAGACCTGTCCTCCTTAACGAAAAGTGCAGATATTATTGTCATGGCTTTAGGAATTCCTGAGTTTTTAACAGCATCAATGGTTAAAAAAGGAGCTGTAATAATTGATGTTGGAATTACAAGAGTTCATGATTCAAGTCATCCCAAAGGATATGTCATAAAGGGTGATGTAGCTTATAATGATGTGGCACAAAAAGCAAGTGCCATGACACCCGTACCAGGAGGGGTTGGGCCTATGACTATTGCTATGTTATTGCAAAATACTTTTTTAGCTCGCCAAAGAAGAAGCTAATTCTGTTTCTCAATGGCTTGATAAATCCGTAGAATTAAAAGGCCAAAAAGTACGCTTGATATTATAAGTAAAATATTTGTGAGCCCCGTTGTAGCAAAAGATAATCGAATTAGAATGGTGCAGATAACAAATCCTGTATTTCTGATCAGTTGACTATAGCGCTCAGTATATTGAAGAGAGAGCAATAAAATAAACACATCTGCCAAAATGAGGATAGTGAAAAATTCATTGTAAAAGACAGTATTAACGTCTGAAATTATTTGTCCCGAGGAACTATTTACAAATTGTATAGTCCAATCAGACAGACTATAAATAGACGTTACAATCAATACAGGAAGCAAAATTAAACTCACTCCTTTTTTTGAACTCACAAATCGTTTTAAATTTTCTTTTACAGGCCCTTTTGGTAGTTTTTCAGTTCTTAGATTAAACAAATAAATTAGAAAATAGAGAATTAGAATTCCAACCAAATCATAAATGAGTTGAATATTTGCGGTATTCTCAATCCAATTTACATTAAGATTTATTTTAGGAATATCTCCAAAAATTCTTCTAATAATAATTAATGAAATAATTTCAAATTGTTTTGAAACTGAAGTTGTAAATGACCTTGGCAAATGAAAAATGAGTAGGTATATTTCATAAACCAAAATAATGGAGAAAGGGGTATAAATTGCTGCAATTGGATCTTGAAGAAGTTCCGCACCAGGTGCAAAAGAAAATAACTCATAGTTATTTCCCAAGATTAAAAAAAGGTGAACAATAAAACCAATCATAGAAAAAATCAAAGTATACCTTTCAATCGTCTTTTGATTTTTTTCGGAAAATACCCGCTCAAATATGAAATCTAGTTTTGAATATATATTCATTTTTTTCTATTGGTCGAATGATATTAAAAATATCAACCTGACCCTTCATAACATTTTTTGCAAAGATACAATATTTCATAGGAAGCCTTTAATAAAGCATTATCTTTGGGACCATGGATAAAGCTATAGCTTTAGATATCAAAGCTGGAGAAGCACTTCCTCTGATGGAAACCTTCTACACTCTTCAAGGAGAGGGATATCATAAGGGTGCTGCAGCTTTTTTTATACGCATTGGTGGTTGCGATGTAGGCTGCCATTGGTGCGATGTCAAAGAAAGTTGGATTCCAGAGATTCACCCGGTGACTCCTATAACAAAAATTGTAGGTCAAGCGAAAGAATATTCTAAAACCGTTGTAGTCACTGGTGGTGAACCATTGATGTGGAACATGGATCCGTTGACAATTCGCCTTAAAGCTGAGGGAATGAAAATCCATATCGAAACATCAGGAGCATATAAATTAACTGGCAATTGGGATTGGTTTTGTCTATCTCCAAAAAAAAATAAATTACCAATCAAAAAGGCCTATCAACGAGCCGATGAGTTAAAAGTTATCATTTATAACAAAGATGATTTTCGTTTTGCCGCCGAGCAAGCTCAAAAAGTGAGTCCTGAATGTCACCTTTATCTCCAGCCCGAATGGAGCCGGAGAGACGCTGTTATGCCCTTGATGGTAGACTATGTGTTGCAAAACACACAGTGGAGAGTTTCTCTTCAAACTCACAAATATTTAAATATTCCTTAATCATACATCAAATATTTTTTTCTAATTTTTTTAAATTCATTCAAGCCCTTTATCCAACTTTTTTTAATTTGATATTCAGACAGACCATTTTCAATTTGTTGTTGGAGTATTTCAGTTCCTGCAATTCTTGTAAAACCTTTTAAAAAAAAAGATTCTTTTTCTTCAAAAAGTGTGTAGGCTTCTATCAGCCAAGTCAATTTTATGCCTTTCGGAGCCACCACAAAGGTGAGGTCTTTGCCATAACAAAGTATACCCTTATGTTTTGGATGTTTTGCCCCTTTATTTGGTTGTGGAATGAATGAAAAATCACCTGAAGGAAGGTCAGGATGGCCATAGATTTGAAATTGCTTTTCTGTTCCTCTTCCAACGCTCATTACTGTTTGTTCAAGCAAGCATAGACTAGGATAAAGATGAATTGACTGAGCATTTGGTAGGTTTGGGGAGGGTTTTACAGGTAGAATATAAGGCGTGTTGTGTGAATAATTATTAATTGGTATTACAGTTAAATCACACTTTAGTTTTTGATCGAGCCACTTTTCACCATTGATCATTTGAGCGTATTCGCCAATAGTCAAGCCATAGACAATTGGCACTGGATGCATGCCCACAAAACTTTTAAATTTTAAATTAAGGATAGGGCCATCAACAAGATGTGCATTTGGGTTTGGACGGTCCAAAACCAACATAGGAATTCTTTCTGAAGCACAGACTTCCATCACATTATGAAGGGTAGATAAGTAGGTGTAAAATCGAGTGCCAACGTCTTGCAAGTCAAAGACAATAAGGTCAATATCTTGAAGCATTTCTGGTTGGGGTTTTCGGGTTTTTCCATAAAGAGATATTATGGGTATTCCTGTTTGTAAGTCGATTTGGTCAGCAACTTTTTCTCCATTGTCTGCAAGTCCCCTAAACCCATGTTCTGGGGCAAAAACGCGAATTATATCAATTTTTAATTTAAGAAGGCTATCTATTAAATGAACAGTCCCAATTCTACTTGCTTGATGAGCAACAAGCCCGATTTTTTTTCCTTCTATAAGGGGTAGATAACTACTGGTTTGGTGGGCACCCGGTTTGATCATTCCTTGGGTAAAAACCCAATTTGTTGAACAAACTGCAACCCAAAATAAAAGTGTACTTTTGAAATGCATCATAAAATTAAATGACTTTGAACCTTCCTTTGTTTTTCGCTAAAAGAATGCGCCAAACCGTTTTAAACAAAGATAGTGTTTCTCACCAAATCATAAATATCGCAACTATTGCAGTCACTTTGGGCATAACAACAATTCTCATTGCTGTAGCGACGGGTAGAGGCCTTCAAAAAGAGATTCGAAAAAAGACAGCTGCTTTTAATGGCCATTTAGCGGTAATGCCATTTGAGAATAATTCCTCAAAAATTTCATTGCTTTCTTTTGAGGACAATCTAGATTTTACTAGCATTTGGAAAACCAAAAACCCAATAATTTATTCGTATGGCTTTGCCATTAAAGCAGGAATGCTAAAAGCAGGGGAAGAATTTGAAGGAATTTTATTCAAGGGGGTGGATTCAAATTTTGAATCAAGTGAACTTTCAGATTTTATGCGTGAAGGTGAAATTCCTAATTGGGGAGAGAACAATTCAGACAAAATAGTTATTTCACAA
>MDTB01024580.1_pt1 | contig 11781 bp, 7 predicted proteins | sample 811161 | NCBI WGS metagenome assembly MDTB01 (sample SAMN05326650, study PRJNA326480) | marine metagenome | isolation source: seawater | place: Mediterranean Sea | collected 2009
ATGCTCATATGAATTCATCCCAACCTCTACGGTTTGCTTTCCTTTAGACCTAACGTAAACTTGGCTAGCGGGATCTTCCCCCACCAAAACCACAGCTAAACCTGGCTTTATACCATGGTCCTTTTCCAATTTTGCTACACCTTCGGCAACTTTATTACGTACCCTGGCAGAAAATTCTTTTCCATCAATCACATCAGCAGCCATAGTATATTTTCCTTTTTATATAAAATAATGTTGTAAACTAAATTTATTTGATTAGATCAGAATAATCCTTCTATCTGACCAGTTTCGTTCAACATAATACTTTCTGATGCAGGTTTTGACGGCAACCCTGGCATAGTCATTATTTCACCGCAGATCACCACAACAAAACCGGCTCCTGCGCTTAACCTAACTTCTCTTACTGGTACAGCGTGACCTGTGGGCGCGCCCCTAAGGTTGGGATCAGTTGTAAAACTATATTGAGTTTTCGCCATACAAACCGGCAAGTTACCATAACCAGCAGTTTCCCACTCTTTTAATTGGTTCCGAATTTTTGCATCGGCCAGAACCTCATCGGCACGGTAGATCCGCTTTGCAATTGTTTCGATTTTACCAAATAAAGACATCTCATCCTTATAAAGAGGTGCAAAATTTCCAAGCTCAGAGTCTGCTATTGCGGCTACTCGCTCTGCCAAATCCACTGTACCCATAGAACCTTTTTCCCAGTGCTTACACAAGATTGCCTCAGAACCCATTTCAGATACATAATCTTGTACAGCTTTAACCTCGGCATCAGTATCAGTAACAAAGTGGTTAATAGCTACCACAACTGGAACTCCAAACGATTTAACATTTTCAATATGCCTTCCCAGGTTTGGACACCCTTGCACGACGGCTTCCACGTTCTCGTCTCCCAGGTCAGACTTAGCTACTCCACCATTCATTTTCATGGCCCTAATGGTAGCAACTACAACTACGACTGATGGAGAAAGACCAGCTTTTCTGCATTTTATATTCATAAACTTTTCTGCGCCTAAATCTGCACCAAAACCAGCTTCAGTTACAACATAGTCTGCAATTTTTAATGCTGTTGTAGTTGCCATGACAGAATTACATCCATGAGCAATATTAGCAAAAGGACCACCATGTACGAATGCGGGATTGTTCTCCAGAGTTTGAACCAAATTAGGCTGCATTGCATCCTTCAACAAAACAGTCATAGCACCATCAGCCTTTATATCTCGACAATATATAGGGGTCTTATCCCGTCTATATGCTACAATTATATCACCCAAGCGCTTTTGTAAGTCTTCTAAATCAGTCGCAAGACAAAGGATCGCCATCACCTCTGAAGCAACGGTTATATCAAACCCAGTTTGACGTGGGAACCCATTCGATACTCCACCAAGAGATGTTACTATATCTCTTAACGCTCTATCGTTCATATCCATTACACGACGCCAAGCTACTCTGCGCTCATCAATTTCTAGAGAGTTACCCCAGTAAATATGATTATCTATCATGGCAGCTAACAAATTATGGGCCGACGTAATAGCGTGAAAATCACCTGTAAAATGGAGATTCATTTCTTCCATGGGCACCACTTGAGCGTATCCGCCTCCAGCAGCTCCACCTTTCATACCAAAGCAAGGTCCGAGCGAGGCCTCTCTGATACAAATTGCCGCCTTTTTTCCAATTCGATTTAATCCATCGCCCAAACCTACAGTTGTTGTAGTTTTACCTTCACCAGCAGGTGTTGGGTTAATAGCAGTAACCAGAATCAGCTTTCCATCATCATTTCTCTGAACAGAATTGATAAATTCTTGACTAACTTTAGCCTTATCATGACCAAAGGGAAGCAGGTGCTCTGAAGGTATTCCAAGCTTAGACCCAATTTCTTGTATTGGCCGTTTTTGAGCCTCTCGCGCGATTTCTATGTCTGACTTATAACTCATCTTAAATCTTCCTTTTAATTAATTAATCTGCGATGCTCTTACCTTTAACAGCGCTTTCAGAGTGCCACCGTAAATTTAGCCTTTTACAACAATAATAACTTTCCTAGTATTAAAAATTTTTTACCACAGGTCAACAACCGAATAGGTGTTTAAGTGATAATTGACCTATAATTTTTTCAATTTTTATGTCAACCCATCCTTAAACTGATAGTTAAAACCCATCAGAAAGATTTTATGAATTCTTGGAATTACATCACCATTCGAAAACGGCATCCAAAATCCAAATATGAATACGAATTTCTACTAAAATAAATAGGAAATTTACGATACTGATTTTAGATGGGGCCTGTTCAGTGCAATATTCGAAAACGTTTTTTCACTTTCTTTACTTATTTGGAGAAGCCAATTTCGAACTATTTCTCTGTCCTTCGAGCTTTTCGCACTCTTAGGAACCAAAAGGTAGTATCCATCGGACGTCTTGACATGATTATCACCAAGCGGACATACCAAAGTTCCTGACTCCAAATAGCGATCAACCAGATGCTGCCACCCTAGCGCAACTCCAAGACCATCTAATGCGGCTTGGATGGCAAGTGGATAAGTATTTACAATTGTTTGCCTATTACTTTGAGAGCTATTCATGCGCTGGGATTTTAACCATGTAGTCCAATTCATCCACTCGAAATGACTGCTAGCTACATCAATTAAATCCATGTTCTGTAGATATTTTTTTGAGGTAACATCTGGATTATTTGCTAAGAAATTTGGTGAACAAACAGGAAATATAGTTTCCCCAAAGAGAAGCTCGCTATGAAAATTGGACCAGTCCCCATTGCCTCTAAGAATAACTAAATCATTACTTGGTGCCATACACTCTTCATCATCATCTGATGATACAATAGCTATGTTCAGATCAGGATTAATTGCTTGAAACTTATTCAGACGCGGCATCAACCATAGAGAAGCAACAGAATTAGTTGCTGCCAAAGTTATAGAATTAGTCGTCTCCTTTTCAACGAGCCTAGAAGATGCTTCCTTAAGAATGTCCAGAGCCTCTGATACAGATGAAAGTAGTTCGAAACCTTCTGATGTAATCGTAATGGATCTATGGCCTCTTTTAAATAACTGAACACCATAATGTTGTTCCAGCAACTTAACTTTTCTACTTATCGAAGACTCAGAGATATTTAACTCTTTGGATGCTAATGTGAAACTTCCAGTTTTACCTGTAACTTGGAATGCCAAAAGATAGTCCAGTGGAGGAAGACCTTTGCGACCCATCGGCATGATATTACTTGGCTCCTATTAAATTCGCTGCTCATATTACAGTAGATTTTGTAAACCTCAACCTTTTTGCCTCTCAACATTAGAGGCAAAGCCTCTCAAAAATCTTGGTCACTATTCCTGAATAATTTGGCAAAATGTTGAGGTGGGACATCAGTCCGACGAATTTTGATTCGAATCAGGGAGAAATTAATGTCTAAAATAGCGAAAAGCTTTTTGCTATCTTCAATGGTAGCCGTAGCACCAGTCAGCGTAATAGCTGCTGATAGTAGCGATCCAATTGTAATACCCATCCACAACTGGTCCAGCCAAATTGTGATGAGTAATGTTGTGGGCCAAATGTTTGAAGAAATGGGTAATAACGTTGAATACATTACCACTGACAGCCAAGCCGTATATGAGTCAGTCAGACTTGGAGACGTAGCCCTAGAACTAGAGGTTTGGGAAGGTGCATTCGGAGCATCTTTCAGAACGGCACTCGAAAAAGGTGGCCTCCACGATGCTGGAGATCATGATGCAGTGACACGTGAAGATTGGTGGTATCCGATGTGGACAAAGGACAGCTGCCCAGGCCTGCCAAGTTGGGAAGCACTTAACGATTGTGCCGCGCTCTTTGCAACAGCAGAAACTGGCAGCAAAGGAAGGTATCTAGATGGTCCGGTAGATTGGTTGAAACATGGACAAGAAAGAGTAGCCGCATTGGGTATGAATTTCCAAGTTGTAAATGCTGGTTCAGCAGCTGCGCTTTGGGCAGAAATTGGTGCTGCAGAAGCAGATAAAAAGCCTGTGGTTGTATTTAATTGGACACCAAACTTTGCTGAGGCAGTATGGCCTGGTGAATTTGTCGAATTTCCTGAGTGGGTTGATGGCTGTGACACGGATCCTTCAGTTGGTCCAAATCCAGATGCCCTATACGACTGTGGGAACCCAGCCAAAGGTTACCTTAAAAAAGCAGCTTGGGACGGTATGAAAGGCAAGTGGCCCCACGCTTATTGCGCTTTGACTAAAATCTCGTTCACAAATCCACAAATCGCAGAAATGGCAAAACTTGTTGATACTGATGAACTTGAACCAGAAGAAGCAGCAGTAGAATGGTTGGCTGCAAACCGCTCAACAGTTGATACATGGATCAATGCATGTAAAAATTAAGTCTGAGTGACTTAACTGGTACTCCCAGATTGTGCATCTGGGAGTACATTACTTTTGTGGGGTAAGGTATGGCCGAAAAACCTGTAATATCTGCTAAAAATGTTTGGAAAATTTTTGGTGCAAACCCCAAAAAATATTTGTCACAAATTTCCGCAACTCATTCATTTGATCAGATTAAAAACGATGGATATATCGCCGGAGTTAAAGATGTATCGCTAGATGTCCACAAAGGTGAAATGCTAGTTATAATGGGGCTCTCCGGGTCTGGAAAATCTACCCTAGTGAGATGCCTTTCACGTCTACACGATATCACTGGCGGAAGTATTGCGGTAGACAACCAAGATATTATGGCTTTAAGCGAAAAAGAACTCATAGAGTTGCGCCGCTCGAAAATGGGAATGGTTTTCCAGTCTTTTGGTTTGCTGCCACATAGAACTGTATTAGACAATGTTGCGTTTCCACTGGAAATGCGGGGACAAGATAAATACACGCGTCGTGAGCGTGCTCTGGAAGTTATCAAATTAGTTGGACTAGAGGGAAGAGAAGAATATTTCCCAAGAGAACTATCTGGAGGGCAGCAGCAACGTGTTGGGATAGCTAGAAGCTTGGCTATTGAGCCCGATATTTGGTTCTTAGACGAACCATTTTCTGCACTTGATCCACTAATTAGACGAGAAATGCAGGATGAATTCCTAAGATTGCAGGGCATTCTTGGAAAAACGATTGTCTTTATAACACATGATTTCGATGAAGCCCTGAGATTGGCTGATCGAATAGCAATTATGAAAGATGGAATGATTGAACAATGTTCAACACCTGATCAAATAGTATTAAACCCAGCAACAGAATATGTAAGAAAATTTACCGAAGAAGTTGAAAAAGCGCGAGTTGTTAACGTTGAAGCTATATTGGAACCAAACAAAAAAATACGCTCATCCAAAAATGCAATTTATGCAAATAAGAAATTAAAAGACGTAGCGAAGATTCTTGCCTCCGACACTCGAGAGCTTATTCCTGTAAAAGATGATAATGAAAAAATCATTGGTGAAATAAATAGAAAGCAAGCACTTGATATAGTGTTTGGTGAGTCATTATGAGTAACCTAAGCAAAGACGGAAAGGCGTTAAATTCTTACGATACTAATACAGGTATCGCAGCCGCATTTTTCTTAGTCGCCCTTATATTTTTATTAACTAAAGGGCTTCTACCCTCTTGGTTGATCCGGATTCCGGAGGCCTTGGTCCCACCCTTGGCGGTTTGGCTAGACTTAATATTCAATTTCATAAAAGACGATTTACATCTTATTGACCTTACTCGCGCGATTTCGGGCGGATTAGAAGTTTTATTAGATATCACAGCTAACCTTCTGTACGGAAGGAACCGTTGGCCTAAATTAGGACCTATTCCATGGGCAGCTGTCTGCGCATCTTTTGTCGTTTTAGCTTATTATTTGGGTGGACTTAAACTTGCACTTCTCGCCTTAACAACATTCGTATGGACCGCACTTATCGGCCAATGGAAAATTGCGATGCAAACAATGTCAGTATTGACGCTAGCCGCACCACTCGCAGTTCTTATCGGTTTGGGCTTGGGCATTACTGCTTGGAAATTTCGAACCTTTGACAAGTCAATTCGGCCCATTTTAAGCGTACTCCAAACGCTACCCTTCTTTACGTACTTACTTCCAGCAGTCATTTTTTTTAAAGTTGGACCTACTGCTGGCGCTGTAGCTACGATAATGTTTGCAGTACCACCAATGATTCTAATGACAACACTTGGGCTTAGAAAAGTATCCACGGAGATAGTCGAGGCTGGGCATATGAGTGGATGCACTCGATGGCAAATGCTAAGCCGAGTTTACATCCCCGCCGCTAGAACAGAGATACTCGTTGGAGTTAACCAAGTTATCATGTTGTGCCTTGCAATGGTGGTTCTAACGGCGTTCATTGGAATGCCCGGCTTGGGCGCAAAGCTTTTAGCTATGATGGGATCATTCAAAATTGGCCGCAGTTTTGAAATTGGAATAACAATCGTTTTATTTGCTATCATGCTTGATCGAATGTCTAAAGCATGGGTCTTGAAGCAGCCCGAACATTTTGAACGCGGCACTAAGTGGTGGCAGAAACATAAGTATTTTTTACTTTCACTATTAGCTTTTGTATTTTTCTTAATACTGTCACAGCTTATTCCAATTTTATCCGAAGTCACGCGTAAACAAAGTTTTTCCCAAGGCAAAGAGATCGACAAAATTATAAAAGGTTTCTTAGCAATTGATGCTATAAAAAATACGACTGAATGGTTACGTTGGTTTCTAAATGTTAAGGTTTTAATACCATTTCGCAACTCTTTACTTTGGATCCCCACACCCGCGTTTATACTTATTATAATGGGCTTAGCTTGGTACCTTGCTGGCAAGAAGGAAGCACTTATAGCAGGTTTTTTCTTTACTATTGTGGCGGTTACTGGATGGTGGGACCGTTCAGTAATCACTCTATACACTGTAATTTCCGCCGTGGTTTTGGCCACATTCATTGGAATACCACTTGGGATACTCGCGGCAAGATCAGCTAAATGGTCTTCGAGGATACTACTTGCCTGTGATACAGCACAAACTTTTCCTAGTTTTATATACTTAATTCCAGCGATTATGCTTTTTGGTGTCAATGATGTAGCTGTCGTATTTTCAATACTAATCTTCGCAGCGGTTCCACTTACAAGATATACAATCGAGGGATTAAGGGGAGTTCCTCCAGAGATGGTAGAGGCCGCTGATATGTCCGGTGCAACACGATTCCAAAAACTCCTTACAGTGCAACTTCCTCTTGCATTGCCGACCATGGGGGTTGGCTTCAATCAGGCAATTAATTTCGCATTTTTCATGGTTATCATCGCAGCATTTATTGGGACACAAGACTTGGGTCAAGAATTACAACGAACCTTAGCAGGTACTGAGCTCGGTAAAAATTTTGTATTAGGAATGAATGTGTCTCTCATGGCACTTAGCTTCGATTTTATTATTACCAAATGGACCGAAACAAGAAAGCAAGCATTGGGTTTAGGATAATGAATGTAAAACCAATTTTTGAAACTCCATTTGAAAAAAAGGGCATCATTACTCCTGGTCTTCCAATCTTACCAAAAGGTACCGAGCGTCATCCTGTACCCGGAGGTGGCTCGAGGGCGTTAGCGATCTCTGCAGGTGATCAAATTTACATCTTAGACTTCGACGGCCTTCAGCCTGGTGAGCTCGTATTTTTTGCCCCGGACAAAACGTCAAATGCTGGTTACCTAGGTACAAGTGGAAGTGGAAAACCAAAGGGAGTTATTGAGACGCTCGCAAATGGCTCGCAGTCAGGTCGTAAAGTTTTAAAAGCACTTGAAAAATCTGGCTTTGACCTAGCGGTCGGTGACGGTATTCAAATATTTTCAGAAGGCTCATATCCTGGAGATATGGTCCAGTTCACAGCCGAGTGCGATGGTCTGTTAATAATTGCAACTGTTGGCAATCGCATGGCCGCTGACTCTCAAAAAACCTTAACAGACCTTATTGTCTACATAAAACGAAGTGCGTTTAAAATATCTGAAGAAATACTTTTAGCACCTGACCCGCTGGCAAACCCAATCGTAGATATAAATATTCAACCAGGTGTGGCTGAAACTTATGAAGTTAAAAAAGGGGAGTTCATTCAAGTCTTAGATGTAAAAGGAAGGGAATGCAGTGATTTTCAGGCTTTTTCACTCAAAGCGCTTGATCAAGGTTTGGAAAGAGACATCGACCCGACTACTACCCGCTCACTTATGGGAAATCTTTACCCTGCACCCGGAATATCCAGTAAGTACTGGAGTGTAGACCAGGAACCTTTGGTTGAAATAGTTCAGGATACTTGCGGCAGGCATGATACCTTCGGCTTAGCTTGTACTGCTCGTTATTACGAAGATCTAGGTTATCCTGGTCACTTGAACTGTTCAGATAATATTACTGAGAAACTCAAAGCCTATAATGTGCGCCCAAGAGCCGGATGGCCTGCTATAAATTTCTTTTTCAACACCATATTGGATGATGCTAATGCAATAACAATGGATGAACCTTGGTCCAGGCCGGGTGACTACGTTATGCTTCGGGCACTTACAGATTTAGTTTGTGTTTCGACAGCTTGCCCGTGTGACATCGATCCAGCAAATGGCTGGGTTCCCACAGACATTCAAGTACGCACATACAAAAGTGAAGAAACTTTCAAGAAATCAATTGGATATAGGAAATCAACGGAGGCCGAAGTGGAAGATACAAAGAAAACCGGATTTCATGATTGCTTCGCGAAACATACGAGAGATTTTGTAGAATACAATGGCTATTGGTTACCAAATACAATGACTAACCACGGCGCTATTGCAGAGTATTGGTCCTGTAGAAATGGACTAGCAATAATGGACTTATCTCCTCTTAGAAAATATGAAGTTACAGGACCAGACGCTGAAGAACTAATGCAACTTTGTGTAACTCGAAACGTAAAGAAGCTTAGTGTCGGACAAGTCGTTTATACGGCTATGTGCTACGAACATGGCGGAATGATTGATGATGGCACTATCTATCGTCTGGGCAATGAAAATTTCCGCTGGATTGGTGGTAATGATACCTCAGGATTATGGCTTAAAGAACAAGCTGCAAAATACAACTTAAACGCTTGGGTAAGGAACTCAACCGATCAGTTACATAACATTGCTTTACAAGGCCGACATTCGAAAGCAGTATTATCGAAAGTATTTTGGACCCCTCCTCTACAACCAAATATAGATGAGTTAGGATGGTTCAGGCTTTCAATTGCTCGCATCGGCAACGTACACGGAAAAGTCGTTGTAATATCTAGAACTGGATATTCTGGTGAATTAGGGTATGAAATCTTCTGCCATCCAAAAGATGCCACAGAGATTTTCGATAACGTTTGGAAAGCAGGCGAAGAATACGGTATCACACCTCTCGGTTTAGAAGCGTTGGATATGCTCAGAATAGAAGGTGGACTTATATTTGCTGGGAGCGAGTTTGATGATCAAACTGATCCTTACGAAGCAGGAATTGGTTTTACTGTGCCGCTAAAATCAAAGACAGATAATTTCATTGGCAGAGCAGCAATAGAAGAACGCAAAGATCATCCCCACAGAAAATTGGTGGGCCTAGAAATTACTGGAGGATTAGTCCCTTCTGCTGGGGATTGCATTCGACTAGGAAAGGCGCAAATTGGGGAAATAACGTCCGCTATGAAATCCCCTATTTTGGGTAAAGTGATAGCACTCGGTCGTGTCTCTACATCACACGCATCAAATGGAACGAGCGTTGAAATTGGGCAACTAGATGGTCACCAAAAAAGAATTAAGGCAAGTATATGTCAATTCCCACATTTTGACCCATCGAAAGAAAGAGTAAAAGGTAACTATGACAAATAGTTACCTTACCAATGATTTTCCAGTATGCTCTTGTGTCAAATGAACCTATTAAATTAACTTTTATTATAGGTTTGGATACAAGGGATAATTTGCGCAGAGCTCTTTCACGGCCGCTTTTACACGTTTTTCAGCTGCTTCATTGTTTTCCTCACCGTGCTCGGCCAAACCGTCCACTACTTCAATAATCCATTCACCAATTTGCCGAAACTCAACCTCACCAAACCCCCGAGTAGTTCCGGCTGGACTACCTAATCGCACGCCGGAAGTTATTGTTGGTTTTTCGTCGTCAAATGGAACTCCATTTTTATTACACGTAATGTTAGCTCTACCGAGCGCAGTTTCACTAGCATTGCCTTTTACACCTTTAGGTCTTAGGTCAACGAGCATTACATGGGTATCCGTGCCACCAGTCACAATATCTAGTCCCCCAGTCATGAGCGTGTCTGCTAATGCCTTTGCGTTTTTAATAACTTGCTGTTGATAAAGTTTGAAATCTGGTCGGAGTGCTTCACCAAATGCCACAGCCTTCGCAGCAATAACATGCATTAATGGACCACCTTGAATACCAGGGAAAATAGCCGAATTTGCTTTTTTTGCTATTGCCTCGTCATTGGTCAAAATAATACCACCCCTTGGACCCCTCAAAGTTTTATGTGTTGTACTTGTAGCAGCATGCACATGGGGGAATGGGGATGGATAAACCCCGGCTGCAATCAAGCCGGCAAAGTGTGCTACATCTGCAAGCAGATATGCGCCGACTTCATCAGCTATTTCACGAAATTTTTTGAAATCAAGTTGACGAGGAATTGCAGAACCACCAGCAATAATCATTTGAGGCTTATGCTCTAACGCTAAACGCTTTACTTCGTCATAATCTATATCAAGCGTATCTCTGCGGACACCATACTGAACAGCATTAAACCACTTACCGGACTGGTTTGGTTTGGCGCCATGTGTTAGGTGTCCACCCGCGTCCAAGCTCATCCCAAGAATTGTATCTCCTGGTTTTAAAAGTGCCTGAAAGACGCCTTGGTTTGCTTGGCTTCCAGAATTTGGCTGCACATTAGCAAAGGTACAATTAAAAAGCTTGCAAGCTCTTTCGATTGCAAGATTTTCAGCAATATCGACATATTCACAGCCACCATAATATCTACGCCCTGAATAACCCTCGGCATACTTGTTTGTCATCACAGAACCTTGAGCCTCCAAAACCGCTCGAGAAACTATGTTCTCTGATGCAATAAGCTCAATCTCTTCTCTTTGACGCCCTAATTCAGATCTAATAGCTTTGAATAAATCATTGTCGCTGCTATCCAACTGTTCAGTAAAAAATCCATCTTGTTTGTGAAGTACATTCATTTGCGTTTCCTTACCTTTATCCGTTATCCTGTCCATCCAAGTCCTGCTGAAATACAATTCATACTTTGCATTAGCTGTATCCGGTATTCATTAACATCATTTTCTCTTACTTGACGCAACAATTCTACCTGCGTCCTATGAGCCCAGTCTAACTGACCAGCATTTTTTTCTATATTCGCAACTATATTTGGGTATCTGTAACCAATTTTACGTTCTGTTAATTCCTCTACTACTTCAATGCAAGATCGATATTCCTGATTAACCTTACTATATACTACCTCGGCAACTTTATTATTTTCCACCAATTCACTATAAAGTAGCGCTATTTCCATATTTGCCAACAATAGAGACTTTTCAATTTCATCAACGCATAAGTGGAAAAGTGGTACCCTTCTCAATGTCTTTCTAAGCGTTTTTTTGCTTGATGATCCTCTTATTTCACAAAACTTCTTAACAGCCTCTCCAAAACCGTACCAACTGCTAATCAAGTGTCTATTTTGGCTCCATGCAAAAACCCATGGTATGGCCCTCAAATCTGATAAACTGGACGCCCCAAACCGCCTTGCAGGGCGAGAACCAATTTTCAGCAAGGACAATTCATCAACCGGACTTG
>MDTB01204997.1_pt1 | contig 11780 bp, 8 predicted proteins | sample 811161 | NCBI WGS metagenome assembly MDTB01 (sample SAMN05326650, study PRJNA326480) | marine metagenome | isolation source: seawater | place: Mediterranean Sea | collected 2009
GCAGGAATGCTCAGCAATTGACCCATACTAAGTGGCCAGTCGGTAGCAAAGGCTGCTTGACGCATTTTTGTAAACTCGAGCATAAATCGACCGCTAAACATGACGCTGAGGAAGGTTCCGAGTAGAAGCCCTTTGGGTGGTTTTTTGGCATATCGATGGAGAAGAAATAACAATACCGCCAGCACGACAAGACACCATAGAGCCTCATATAGCATCGTTGGGTGACGAGGCAACAGGTCACGTTGAGCAAAAACAATTGCCCAAGGCAAATCCGTTGGTTGCCCTAAGATTTCTGAATTGAAGAAATTACCCGTACGTATAAACATCCCAGCAATGGAGACCCCAATGACGATGCGATCTGCAAGTTGAAGAAAGGTGATCTTTTTGAGGCTTCTTGCATAAAACCACACGGCGAGCGGAATGGCAATCGCTGCACCGTGACTAGCCAATCCACCTCTCCAAATCTGCGGAATCAGTTCAGGGTTTGCTAAATAATAGTCTAGGTCATAAAAAATGACATGTCCCAAACGTGCACCCACAACCGTAGAGATTAACACAACCATGAGGAGGCGATCCAATTCTTGGGGGGATAGACCAATCCAGGTTAACTCACGAGAAGCCAACAAATACCCTGATATAAAAGCCAGAGCAAACATCAAGCCATACCATCGAGGTTCGATTGGGCCAATGGTAGAGAAACCTGGACCCTGTATGATCAAATCTAGTAACTGAATTCCAACAAAAAGAGCCACAAAGATGCCCCAGAATCCAAAAGGAATGGGTGACACCCCCTTTTTTTGCCATCGACTATGCAACCACTGAGCACCAAAAAAGCCACCAAGTAGCGCTAGCCATGAGATACTGAAGGGTAGGTCAATAGCTGGAATCGAGAATAGGATGGGTTGCCCATTCCATACAAACGCGGCAAAGACTGAAATTATAGAGTATAGACTCATGAGGACCAGTGATTTAGGGCCGCTTGTAATCTACGAAGTACAGTTTCTTTACCCAACAACGCGAGGCTCGGGGTAAGATCTGGACCAAATCCCGTACCTGAAATCGCCAATCGAGTGGGCAGCATCACCTTCCCCATACCCACACCTTGAGCTTCAGCTGTGTCATGGAGCCACGCTTTGTATTCTTCAGGGGTTAAATCGTCTTTTGGATGGGCTTGCAAGGTCTGCATTAACACCTCCACCATGCTTGAAGCGATCTCCCCAGCCTTTGCAAGTCCTTTTTCGTCATAGACTTGAGGATCCTCGAAGAAAAATGTCCCCATCTCAAAAAATTCATCCAACCGGGTAATGCGCTCTTTGAGCAAAGGGAGGAGTGCAAGAAGCCTTTCGGCTGTAACCCCTGTAAGCGAGTTAGTTTCAGGAAGCTCAAGCAATCTCTGGACCAACGCTTGGTCGGCCTGATTACGCAGATAATGCTCATTGTACCACATGAGTTTTTTGTAGTTAAATACAGCCCCTGCTTTACTCACTTTCTCGAGTGAAAAAAGGTCCACAAGTTCATCCATTGAGTGGATTTCTGAATCATCACCAGGGCTCCATCCCAAATAAGCCAGGAAATTGACCAAAGCCTGTGGCTCATAATGCCCATCGATGTAGTCCCGGGTGTTTACAGGGATTCCCTCTTGCTCAGCCTTTCGTTTGGACAGCTTTCCTCCACTAGGCGACATAATCAAAGGCAAATGGGCCATGGTAGGAGGCTCCCATCCAAGGTATTGGTACAACAACATATGCTTGGGTGCACTACTCAGCCATTCCTCTCCACGAATCACGTGGGTCACACCCATATCGTGATCATCCACAACATTAGCAAGGTGATAGGTTGGCATGCCGTCGGACTTCATCAGCACCTGGTCATCCAATCCCTTGGTTTCAAAGGTGACGACGCCTCGTATGATGTCAGTAAACTGAACGGACTCACGACGCGGAACTTTGAGGCGAATCACATAGGGCTCACCCGTCTCAAGACGTTTTTGAACCTCTTCTGAGGGTAGCGTCAAGGAGTTTTTCATTGACTGACGTGTAATCGAATCATAGGAAGGCGAAGGGTTTCCCGATGCTTTGAGTCGCTCACGCATTGTCTCAATCTCCTCTGCTGTGTCGAATGCATAATAGGCGACATCGGCCTCTACTAGCTGCATTGCGGCGTCCATGTATCGCTGTTTGTGCTCACTTTGTCGATAAGGCCCCGCTTCTCCCCCATGGATAGGGCTTTCATCGATTTCAATCCCACACCACTCGAGTGATCTTATAATGTCTTCTTCGGCCCCTTCAACAAATCGAGCTTGATCGGTGTCCTCAATACGAAGGATAAAGATCCCTCCATGATGCTTGGCATACAGATAATTATAGAGTGCCGTACGAAGCCCTCCAATATGTAGGAATCCCGTAGGAGAGGGGGCAAAACGGACGCGAACAGAGTTAGACATAGAAAGAATGATTTAGACTAAAATACAGATTCTAGGGGAAGAAGATGTCGTGGATTGCTTGTAGACTCAAGGGAAGGGAAGAGTCAGAATTCTGCCCTGATTTAAATGCAGCCAAAGGGGGTAAATGAAGGTGCCAGCCATGTACATCGACATCAAGTTGAAGAGCATAGACTTCGCTCCATTTGCGGAGTTGAGACTGTCCATCTGGCGTTGCGTGCAAAAAAGTCAACACGGAGGAATCGTCGGCTTGATTTGTGACGGCCATGGCTACAGCTTTCCATTCTTTCACAAATGGGGTGTGCGCAGAAGAGTCACATTGGGCCCCAATGATCGTTCCTGGGTGATCTGGCTGGAATGTGTTTCGCACATGCACGGGAATGCTTTGTTCAACCACGGGCACTAGGGTTTGAGGGTGCAAGACTCGGGCACCCCCAAGTGCAAGATCCTCTGCCTCATCGTAGGTCAAGGTGGGGATATGCTTTGCATTGGGCACGACGCGAGGGTCCGTCGTCATGATGCCATTCACATCCGTAAATATGGTGACACGTTCAGCGTTGGAGGCCTCCGCAAGTAAGGTGGCGGTGAGATCAGACCCTTCAAACCCAAGAGTCGTGGGGGACCCTGGCAAAGAGCGCCCCATAAATCCACCAAGCACGGGGACCGGAATCTCTCTTTTCGGTGGTTGCTCTTGAAGCGTTGCCCAAAACGAAGAGAGGGAGTGATGCTGTGTCATTGCATCCTTGATTTTGGCTCGATTTGGTTTTGCAGCACCAAAGCTTTCGTCTGTCATAATGACCTCACGAGCATCTACCCACACCGAGGGTACACCCACATTCTCAAGAACCTTCTGAAATATCTGCGAAGTTGCACGCTCTCCAAGACTCAGTATAGCATCCCCATGGGCGGAACACACGGGGGAGGGGTGATTTAGGAGTTCTTTGGCCATCTGCATCGCTTCTTGGTGAAGTTGACTCAAAAGATGATCTACCCAGTCTTCGAGAGCAGTCCATTCCTCAGGTTGAATACATTCCAAGGCAATGAGTTTGTGCGTTGCCCAGATTTCGTTAAGTCCTTGCTCCACCTCGTCGAGTCTTCCTTGCGCGGCATGATGTACACATCCAACCAGAGCTCGTGTTGTTTTACCCACAGCAGAGACGACAACGATCAAGGGTTGATTATGATGACTCCTACGGATGTGATCGAATACGTGTTGCCACGCGTTTGATGATGCGAGTGAGGAACCTCCGAACTTTACTAGGGTATGTCTACGGAAGGAATGTATCACGCTAACGATAGCATCAGAGTTTTGGAGAAAAGAATATATTGAATCATCATTGAACGGTTTAAGGTCGCGCAAATTTGGCAAAAAAAGGTGAAAAATTAGAGAAAAAACTCACGCTAATGGACGTTTACGCCATTAGTACAGGTGCGATGTTTTCATCTGGGTTTTTCTTGCTTCCAGGGTTAGCAGCCTCTCAGACAGGCTCTTCCGTGTTCCTGGCATATCTACTAGCTGGATTTTTGATTTTACCCTCCATGTTTAGTGTTGCAGAGCTATCTACAGCGATGCCACGAGCCGGTGGCGCGTACTATTTTATTGACAGAAGCTTAGGACCCGTCATGGGAACCATTGGTGGGATGGGTTCATGGTTTGCCTTGATTTTTAAAAGTGCTTTTGCTTTGATTGGGATGGGGGCTTACATCGCCGTCTTTATTGACCTTCCCATTGTACCTGTGGCGGTAGTGTTAACGCTCATATTTGGTGTGCTCAACATCATTGGAGCCAAAGAATCCACAGGATTGCAACGCTTTTTGGTGGCTACGTTGATCACCATTATGATTTTTTACCTCGTACAGGGGCTTTTCAAAATCGCGAGCCTGGACCTTCAAGTGATCCTCAATGATCGATTTGATCCATTTTTCCAATTTGGATCTCATGGCTTTTTGTCGACCATTGGTCTGGTGTTTGTCTCCTATACCGGGCTTACGAAAGTTGCGAGTGTCTCTGAGGAGGTACAAAACCCCGATAGAAACATTCCCCTTGGGATGATTTTATCACTGATCACAGCTTCCATTGTATATGTAATTGGGGTTCTTTTGATGGTGATTTACCTCGAGCCTGCAGAGTTTTTTCAAGATTTAACTCCTGTAGCGACTACCGGTGAGCTCTTCATGGATTGGCTTCCAGGTGGTGTTGGACTCATATTGGTGGTGATTGCCGCTGCGGCTGCGTTTGCGTCCACGGGGAACGCGGGCATTTTATCGGCGTCACGATACCCCTTTGCGATGGCGCGTGACAACCTCATTCCATCATTCTTTGGCAAGATTAGTGCCAATGGGACACCCGTGGTCAGTGTCATCGCCACAACGGGAACCATGATCTTGCTCTTGGTGATGTTTAATGTTGAGTCGGTCGCGAAACTTGCGTCTGCTTTTCAATTACTTCTGTTTGCGTTGCTAAATGTAGCTGTGATTGTCATGCGAGAAAGTAAGATTGAGTCCTATGATCCAGGGTTCAAATCACCCCTTTACCCGTGGGTTCAAATTTTTGGGATATTCTTTTCGATCTTGCTCATCCTTGAAATGGGGATTTTGAGTGTATTGTTTACACTTGTCATCATCTTCGTCTGTGTGATGTGGTACTTCTATTATGCTGTGGACAAGGTCGATCGGCAAGGAGCTATTTTCCATGTGACGGCACGGATGAGTCGGCATGTCGATGAAGGACTGGATAGTGAATTACGTAGCATAATGCGGGAGAAAGGGTTACGGAAAGACGATCCATATGAATCTGTGGTCGCACGTTCGATGGTTTTTGATCAATTCAAAAAAGATTATGAATCGTTGCTTACACAAGTGGCGAATCATATGACGAGTAGAATCAACTGTGACGCCAACCTACTTCGAGCTCGTTTTGCTGAAGGGCCTGACGACCACGCGATGACCCTTGCTGAAGGTGTCTGTTTGCATCATGTGAGGATTCCCAATGCAACGTCGTCCGAGATGGTTTTGGTAAGGCTAGCCAAGCCTACCGTGTTTAAGGAGCTAGGGGACGAATCTCTCCATGCCATTATTTTCCTTGCGAGCTCGACACACAACGCAACGCAACATTTACGGATTCTTGCTCACCTTGCAGAAGTGATTGACAACGGATCCTTCCTTGCACACTGGGACAAGGCCAAAGATGAGACCGATTTGCGTGAAATTTTGTTGCGGGACGAACGATTTGTCAACCTCATTGTGGGTGAAACAGAGGCGAGTAAAGAAGTGATAGGCAAGAAACTTCGTGATGTTCGATTCCCAGGTCAGAGCCTTGTAGCGGTCATTCGACGACAGGGTATTGTGACCATACCTCATGGGGATACGGAGTTAATGGAAGGAGATGAGGTCTCCATTATCGGAGAGCTATCCGATATCGAAACCATCCGAAAACAGTATTGCTAGGCTTGGTCAGGGTTAACAACAGGCACACCCTGATCCATCTCGACCGCCTCTACAGTGTATCCACTTGTGGAGGACTCCGTTAACCTCATAAAGGGAGCGGTGGCTTCGTGGTAAGCCATAAAAATCCATCCTTTTTCAAACACCTCTTTCTTGATGGCTTCTCTAGCGTCAGAGGCTTGCTGAGGGTCTACATCATAATTTGCTTGGTACCGTCGTAACAATGCCCCCTTGGATCCCACGACATCGCCCGCCATCACATAGGTTGGTTCAGAAGGGGAGTCTTCCCCAATGACCCACGCAACGGAATGGCTTGTATGCCCCCCTAGATGACGTGAAGACCATCCTCGTAAGGGAATGGCCCCAGTCTCTACCCGTTCAATAGAGGCCCTAGAGGTCACAAAAAAGAAGAATTCGGTTTGTCGCTCACCATAAAAAGTCCCCTTGGCTTCGACTCGGGCTATTTCATCACGGTTTATCCAGTGTGTAGCTTCAGGAAATGTTAGTTGCCAGTAGCCATCCTCTTGATGGGCTAAGCCTCCAATATGATCGAGGTGAAGATGCGAGATCACCACATCGGTCACATCCTCAAGGGTTAACCCCACCTCTGCAAGATTTTGACGCATGACCTCCACAGATCCATCCTGAGTAAACTCCCCCATTCCAGGATCCAGCAGAATCACGGCGTCATCTTGAAGGATCAAGAAAGGATTCAAGGATAATTTCAACGCTCCTTTGGCAGCCTCTTCACCCGGTGCAAGACGATGAAAAACCTTGTCCATGCCTACCGAAAAGACCCCTTCGTGCAGCGCATAAACGCTACGAGTTAGCCCACTCCTAGCCATGGCTATGCCCCCTTAGAAGAGGAGCGTTTTTTGGGGCGTTGATCTTGTGCATCTTCAAACGATTCATACGCCTGAATGATGTCCTTGACCAACCGATGACGCACTACATCGCTTCGATCAAGATGAACAAAGGAAATACCTCGGATATTGGTCAAAATCGACTGCACCGTCTTGAGGCCAGACTGCGTAGAAGAGGGTAAATCTGTTTGGGTAATATCCCCTGTAATAATCGCCCTAGAATTGAATCCAATCCGAGTCAGAAGCATCTTCAACTGGGCTTGAGTTGCATTTTGCGCTTCATCTAAGATCACAAAGGCATTATTGAGCGTTCGACCACGCATGTAGGCCAACGGTGCGATTTCAATTATATTTTTAGATAGAAAAAAATCGAGACGCTCCGGATCAATCATCTCCTCCAAGGCATCATATAGGGGGCGGAGATAGGGGTCAATTTTCTCTTTAATGGCACCGGGCAAAAACCCAAGGGTTTCTCCTGCTTCCACAGCAGGTCGTGCCAGGATAATTTTTTGGACTCGTTTACTCTTCAGTGCTGCCACTGCCAGTGCGACAGACGTGTACGTCTTCCCAGTTCCTGCAGGCCCAATCGCAAACACGATGTCATGATCTTCCGATTGGTCTACGATCGCTTGTTGCCCTTTGGTACGCGCCAACACAGGCTCCCCACGGTGGGTATGTAGAATGGCTGATGGATCCTTTTCGCCACCCTTAGAGCGCTTATTGGTGGCCTGTTTGCTAGAACCCTGTGATGCAGATCCACCCGTTATACGTTGAGGAGAAGGACTCCAAAGTGTCACAAGAGTGTCAATATCGTGGGCATCAATCTCCTGACCACGCTGAATCATCGATTCCAATTCAGAGAAAATCTCCCGCAAAGCAGCCGTTTCTCGCATCTCTCCAGAGAGTTTGAGCGTAGACCCTCTGGCAGTAATGACACAATCGGGGAAGGATGCTTCAAGTTGCTTTAAATGACGATCAGCAGGTCCAAATAGCTCAACAGGCGTACTGTGTTCCAGCGAAAAAACGACAGGTTGGACAGTCGATTCTGTTGATGAGGAAGGTTCAGTCATACGCTTGATTAATCTTTGACTGAAACAATGCCCATCGCTCCTTTCGATCCGGAGCCTTGAAAAACGAACTGCCCGCGACCAACGATTGACCTCCTGCATCCAAGCAAGCGTCGATGGTTTCGGGTGAGACTCCGCCATCAAACTGAATCACAAAAGAGGCTTCATGTTTGGATCGCCAGTCTCGAAGAGCTCTGGCTTTATCGAGTGTTTCCATGATGAAGGATTGCCCCCCAAACCCTGGGTTTACACTCATAATGACCACAACATCCACCATGGACAGAACAGGCTCAATCCTTTGCCAAGGGGTTGCAGGATTTAAGGCCACTCCCGCTGCCGCACCCAAGTCGTGGATCTGTTGAATCGTACGATGCAGATGGGGGCATGCTTCCACATGTACCGAGAGAATATCTGCCCCTGCCTCTCGAAATGGTTCTAGCATCCAATCAGGACGTTCCACCATCAAATGAACGTCCACGGTAGCTTGTGGTGCTGCTGATCGCACTGCACGAACTGTATCGGGTCCAAACGTCAAATTTGGAACAAAATGACCGTCCATGATATCGCAGTGAATCCAAGGCGCTCCAAGCTCCACCGCTTGGCGAACGTCATCACCCAAATGCCCAAAATCAGCTGAAAGGATGGAGGGTGCGATAAATGGAGAAGGTGGTACTGTCAAAGACATACGGTAAGATACGGCTTTGAGCTCATTTCAAGGAAGAGAATCTCTGGAACCACCCTCCACGCTGGCTTGTTCCCGTTCAGCTTGTTCAAGGCTCCCTTGTTGTTGTGCCACAATGAGTGTCAGGGACTCCCCTTCAATAAGTAACACGTCATCGGGTATAACCTCAAGAACAGTATTGGGAACGACGTCATTACTTACGGATTGGAATCGAATCTCCGCAATACGCAACCCTACGGCTTGGAGTCGTTGTTGTGCCTCTGGAAGTCGTAACCCTATCAACTCAGGCACACGAACCCGCGTATCACCCAGACCATCGCTAATCACAAGATCGACTCGTGCACCTTTATCCACCGTATCGCCTGCAATAAGCGACTGATTAAGTACGGTATTGCGAAAACGGTTCGATTCATAGCGTAAATTCCCAACGCTTAAGCCTGAGTTTTCAAGTTGAATGGTCGCATTACGCAGTGACATATCCACCACACGAGGGACCACAGCTTTGGGACGAGATTGGGCATTCACCGTTACATACACACGTCGGTTTGGTTTGACAATGCTAAACGGTTTAGGGTTTTGATCGATAATGGCATTGGGTGGCACATTCGTTTGATTGCGACGAGCCGCGATCCCTATGCGAAGACCAGCCTCCTCAAGCGTCGCAACGGCCTCCTCGTAGGAGAGCGCTGTGAGTTCTGGCACGGTAACACCTTGGTTGAAGCGAGTGTACCAAGGCATCACAATCCAGATGAGGATGCTTGCAACCACTCCGCCAACGACAACTATACCCCCTAAGGCTTGCCATCCATCTCTGCGAATACGACGTAATGGATTCTTCATTAAAAATGGAGTCGTAAGGTTGCTACTTCCGAGGGGGTCGACGGAGCTGATAACTCAAGTCTTGATTGAGCCAGACGCCTAGAAAAAAACGAATCAAAAGCAGAAATCACGTGATTCATAATGACGAGGGATAGCATGGAGGAGGCTGTCCGGTACTGATCGTTAAACGCTTGAGCCTTATCTCGTCCCTCATAGAACTTGGGTGACATGTCAGAGCCATTCCAGGGCAAATAGACATCAGTAGGGTCAAAATCGGACCAGCCAGGTCCATATTGATAATATTTACTCACAAGTTCATAATATTGCTGCGACCCGTAGTCTGGCATCACATGCGAAAAATTATTGGCTCCTCGTTGGGTACCATAGACGTACAGTGTATTTCGTTCAACATTTCGAAGGGTTCCAATGGGAACTCGAGCCCAATCGACTTGGATATCATAAGCGGGTTGAAGACCGTTAACCTGTTGCTGTAAGTCGGATAGGTAAGGGTTGGAGAGTCCATGAGCGTCGTGATAATCGATGATCCACTGCGCATATTTCACCACACTCCACTGTTGATTCGCGAATCGTTCATAGGCACGTTCACCTTTCCTAGCTGCGGACTCATTCGAGGCAAAAATAGCCCACACTGCCACCTCTAGACCAAGATAAAGCCCACCACGTGCCCACTGTTGGTCCACAAGTTGCGCGGATCCCGGCAAGATAAGTGAGCTCATCCACCCTACACCAGGAGAATACAACCCTTGCAAAGCTGCTTTTGAATCTGTCTCTAGTGCAGGGCTTGTCCATGAAGTCCATGGGTCTGTGTCAGTATTCTTTGAACCGACAAGGTGTTCCTCCAGCTGAAGAGCCATACGTGGGCTGCTTTGGAGTGAAGGATCCATCCAGCGCATCGGCTGATTGTCCTGATCATATTCTACCCCTAGCAGAACACTCTCTTGCCCCTGAGCCATCGCCTGCGTTGAGAGACTATTCCACCCAAACAAGCCAACGAGTAAGCTTGCCAAGACAAGGGTCTGTAAAGAACGGCCACTTCGCGCAGTGTAATGATGCGCAATACCCCTTCGCATACAGCAACCCTCGCCGCGGCCGAGTGACCGAGGGTCTGAGTGTTGCTCCGGGTTGTTCAAAGAAAACAAGCGCATTATAGTGGGTCAAAATCAAACGTGAAACCAAGATAAAATAGCCACTCTTGGCCATATTCAACGCTACGAATCCCATCGGGCGTCACAAAATCCTCCGAAAGATTCACATTAAATCGATTAAGACCGTATGCACCACTCACGAAAAACTTCAAGGGGAAGAGATAATAGTGATTGAGCGCCGTTCGTAGCTCAAGCTCAACTCCATGCTTGAGAGACTCATCTGCCACAGAGATCGAATTCCACACCTTTCCAGCTTCATACGATGCTTTGAGAAAGAGTTTGTCCAAGGTGATCGGGCCTAATTGTCTAGAGATTCCCGTGCGCAAAGGAGTTGAAAGGCTCGCTTGCAAGGTTGCAGATTGCATGCCACCAAGAGCGAAAAATGGATAGGATCGGATGCCACTGTACCCACCTATGTAATCGTGATAGAATGAATCTGTCGGGTTGTTGAAGTAGGCAAATCCCCTAGCTTTGAGTAGAGTATAAACAGGTCGATTGCCTAGGAGATTCGTCCAACGCTGCCCGAGATAGCTTTTTAGCTCCAAAGAGTGATTTTTGGAGATGGCATAATTTGGGGACAGAGCTCCATCCTCGATATCATAATTCTCTAGGAGTTTTGAGGGTTGATAGGCATAACGAATGCGAGCTTTGACCCCTTGCATGGCAATGTCATTATGGCGGTTGGGCTCTAGAAGCTCCACAACACCCCCGGCAAAGACGGAAACGCCTCGGAAATACTCACTTGACTGCTCAGGGATAAATTGTTTGAGTTCTTTACTCACAAACCCGTCACTTGTAACCCGGTAAGGGGAATAAGCAATGCCACTCTCCAAAAATAAATAAGGGTTCAATTTGCTACGAAACGTAAGACTGGCTTCCCACGCCGAGTATCGAATGTCAGCATTGGTTGTCTCTGGCAGACACGAGGTGCAAGGGAATTCCTCGATGCTGAGCCCCCCTTTGACATTGCGGACCACATTAAAGAGCTCTGCTGTCACGGTGGGGGACCAACGCTTTTTGATGAATGGTAATCCACGAAACTCCATGGAGAAAAAGAGATCTCGATCCATCGCAAAAAGATTCGACGGACTCAATCCGTCACTGATCGATCGTGCATCGGTGGATCCAGGGCCAATGGCAAGCCCTCCAAAGAGGGTCGTTTGACCTAGCACATCACGCGAGGCCAAATAGGTCCCAATTTTGATGTCTCTCCACAAATTATCGAGTGCTGCTCGACCATCAAGCGCCCAAAGTCTCGACGCCGTTGTCCCGTTTTGTTGCGTATACCCATCCACTCGA
>MDTB01201690.1_pt1 | contig 11778 bp, 11 predicted proteins | sample 811161 | NCBI WGS metagenome assembly MDTB01 (sample SAMN05326650, study PRJNA326480) | marine metagenome | isolation source: seawater | place: Mediterranean Sea | collected 2009
AATCGCTGTAGCCAATATATGAATTTCACAGATATCTTTGAAATTTTTTGTTTCGCAAAAAAACCAGCGGTCATCCAGCCGACGGGATGCAATTTAAATGATGCGGAGAGAAAACCCACCTTAGGAATTTTTTTTCGAGCCGTGGAACCTTTGGGATCAATGTTTTTGAACGCCTTAAAAGGTCACCGTATGCGAGGGAATGATATTTTATCTGCGCAAGGTCGCAGTTATCGGAGTAGTGGATCCAATAGGCTTTTAATCGATGAGCCTCAGCCAGTTCCGGATATTGGTCGATCGCTTTGTCGAGAGTGGCAATGCCCTCGTCAACGGAGGGTTGTTTTGTTGCATAAATTTTTGCGATCTCTAAAAGGTCATTTTGATGATACTCATCCGAAGGCGCATCATTCACAATGGCTTTCAAGAGAGCCATTGCTCGTGCGGTATCCGCAGTATGCCCACAAACTAAAGAAAGTCTCTTTTTGCCCACATAGTCCAGATTTGAATCGCCTGAGAAAAGGGTTGATAACTGTTTTGCTCGTTCCCACGCGTCCTGCTCATGAAAAAAATATGCGAGCTCGACAAGAATTGGATCATCAGAGTCGCCCCTGGTCGGTAGGTCGGAAACGAATTTTTCGACAATGGCCAATTGGAGTACGTGAATATGAGTGCGAAAAATCTGTACTTTCTCATCGGCACCCACTTTTGGATCATTGATCACGTCAAGCACCGAGATAGTCAATTCATCAAAGCGCTCTAAATACCGCAGTACTTGACACGTGCTATCGCCCCAGAAAAAAACTGTTGCGTTGGTTTTCTTTTTACCCACCGTAAGAGTTGCTAACGCTCTTTCGGGTTCTTTAAGCGCAGCAAAACAAATTGCAAGATTTTTGTAATTTGCAGGTTCATCTGGTTCAGCAGCAAGAAGTTCGAGGGCTACATTTTTAGCAGTCTCAAGGTCGTTCTGCTTGAGAAGCGCAGAAATTTGCGAACGTTTATTTTGAAAATTCATTTCAGGGACTTCCTTTTTGGGGACTGATGATCCACAGCTAAATTTATTTTGTTTATTGCCAGCAAGCTATTCGTTAGTGGTTCAGGTGGTTATTCGAGTTCGTCGAGCTTCCGAGGTATGGAGTGACATAATCGGAGACTTTGATTCTTAAACGGTACTAGTTTTTTTTGGAAAAATTAAGTCTCCGTGATGGTGGAACATCAGTTTTAGGTTTACAGTTTATCGTAGTCAGAGGGCTTTTATGTTCGGCAAGAAAATTTAGACAAAAGAAATTCCAGTCAATTAAGCGAGGTTTCATCATCAACATCGGCGACTTAGAGTATTTGCTTTGGATTACCTCGCTATTTGTGCGTATCAAAAATGTTCCTGGACATATTGCGGAGATCGGTGTGGCCGATGGTCGCAATACAGTTCTTTTTGGCACTCTAATTCGCATGTATAACGAGGGTAGTGTCAGACAATATGTGGGATTTGATACATGGGATGGATTCGTCGAAAGAGATCTGCAAAAGAGCGATCACCTTGATAAGAGCCGCTGGAAAAATTTCTCAAAAAGTTCTGTTTTAGCGCATTGCAAAAGTGCCGGGGTGGAACACCTTGTAGAGTTATTTGAGGGTGATGCTGTCGAAACGGTTCCCAATATGCTTCATAACCATCGTGGCAAGAAATTCCAAGCTGGCATGGGTCGGTATGCTCTGCTGTACATTGACTGTAACGCGTATGAACCTGCGTTAAGAAGTATGCAGCATTTTTGGGAGTTTCTTATGCCGGGTGGACTAATTGCCATCGACGAAAAGCTGCAAGGCGACGAGTCGTCAGCCCTTATTGATTTCGCAAGTGAGAAAGACCTCAGGGTAGAGCGTTTGGGGAGCAACGAAGTGCCAATGGTAATTGTTAAGCCTTCCTGATCTCCAACGGACAAACTAAAGCCCGCTAAATATGGCAACTTAAAAAAGACTCAGCCTCTCTGTTTCGGGGAAACCAACGGTTTCTAAAGGACCATGTCAGTGAAAAGAATTCTAGTATCTGTGAGAAAGTCGCAATGAAACCAACCACATTTTTGATTGACGTTGATGGCGTAATGACAACCGGCCAGTTCTTTTACTCAGAAAATGGCAAGGTCATGAAAGCTTTTGGACCCGACGATAACGATGCGCTTGAATTACTTCGACCTCACATAGAAATTAAGTTCATTTCTGGGGATAAAAGGGGATTCAAGATAAGCCATAAACGAATTGTTGAAGATATGAGATTTTCATTAGACTTAGTCAGCACAATTCACCGGCTGGATTGGATAAGGGAAAAATTTGATCCAACCCGGGTGATTTACATGGGTGATGGTATCTTTGATTGTTATGTAATGAGAGGAGTGTCTTACGGTATTGCACCTGCAAACGCAGACGAATCCACAAAAAAAAGTGCCGATCATGTCACAAAGCGCAGGGGCGGTGACAGAGCAGTCGCAGAAGCTTGTCTTCATATAATGGATAGATTCTTTGAAGCCTTCGACCCATCAAAAACTGGATATGATGCTTTAAACTTCAGTGGCGATCGGCGTGAGGGCTGAAGCGCGCAACCCACCTTTCACGAGGATACGAGCATTTTTACTCAGGACAATGTTTTTGTAATCGGATAGGCTGAATTTCGCCGCGTGAAGTGGCAAGTTTCTGCCTGATCCCTTCTAAAGCTGTTTCTTCTGCCCTGCATCAGATCTTTGCTAATGGCCATTCTGCATATGTAGTCATTAAAACTTCTTCCACTAAATTTAAAGATTTGAACGTCTGCATTTTTTGGCCCGTTATTTGCTTACGGCAATATAAGATCGTCAAAAGGACTCATCATGGCCGTATCGGAAGCATTTGATGTTTACGCGCAAGATAAGCGTAGCTCCACCACCAAGCGAACGGGCGAAATTATAGCTCTTCAGCAACTCCTAGGAAAACGTGGACTGACCCAACTTTGCGTGGGTCCTATGAGTAAAAACTGTGTTGACGCAGTCATTAATTTGGCTAATCGACACAATACGCTTATGACACTTATTGCGAGCAGGCGGCAGATTGATTCAGGAGAATTTGGAGGCGGTTATGTCAATAATTGGACCACCACTGAATTTTGTAAATACGTCACCGCGAGAAGTAACGGAAAGATACTTCTTGCAAGAGATCACGGTGGGCCCTGGCAGTCAAATCTCGAATGCTCAAAAAATTTAGCGGTAGAAGAAGCTATGGCTTCTGCTAAATCCTCGTTTATGGCTGATATCGACTCTGGTATGCATATGTTGCACATAGACCCCAGTATCGACATTCATCAGCGCCCAAGTATAGACGTTATTTTAGATAGAGCGTTTGAATTGTACGAATTCTGCTGGGATTACGCACAATTACAGGGTAAAGAAGTTGGATTTGAAATTGGTACGGAAGAACAATGCGCTTTTGCTAATTCGATAGATGATTTGGACTATATGCTGAGTCAAATTTCCTTTTTTTGCGTTAAAAACCGCCTGCCTAAGCCCACGTTTGTGGTAGTCCAAACTGGAACACGAGTTATGGAGATGCAAAATGTTGGAACCTTTGAGGCTTGTTCTCGGTCGGCAGATGAAGCTCGCAATAGTATGAAAATCAATTCGCTATTAAAACTTTGCAGGAAACATCGGATTTTTCTCAAGCAGCATAATACTGACTTTCTTAGCGATAGATCCCTGAAGAGACATCCAAGCCTGGGGATACACGCAGCTAATGTTGCACCAGAATTCGGTATCGCTGAAACAAGAGCTCTCTTAAGCTTAATGGAGCACCAAAAACTCGTCAGAGTCTCGGAAAAGTTTCTTGAAATCGCATACGAGTCCTTCAGGTGGGAAAAATGGATGCTCCCCGATTCAAAAAGCAATGATCGTGATCGAGCGATAATCGCAGGACATTACGTTTTCAGTAAGCCAGAGGTTAAACAGTTAAAGGCTGAACTAGCGTCGTCATTGAAACCAAGGATCCAACTGGATTCCTTCCTCACAAAACAGGTTGAAAAGAGCATTTCGAGATATTGTCGCGCATTCGGCCTTCACAAAACGTGAAATTGCATTAGCAAAGGAAACAAGTTAGAGCGATGAAAAAAGATTCGATTAAGAAACCATGGGGCAAAGAAGAGCTTCTGGAAAATAATTCGAAATATGCGGTAAAGCGGTTAACGATGTTAAAAGGCCATCGCTGCAGTCTCCAATTTCACGAAAAAAAACGCGAGACGATATATGTACTCAGTGGCTTACTCTGTCTTCATTATGGAGAAACTGTTCATCAAATGGAGTCGGTTAGGCTTGCGCCTGGCGATTCTTTTACAATTCCGGAAAAATTAATTCACCGGATGGAAGGTATTGCCGACAGTGTTTACCTCGAAGCTAGCTCTCCAGAGTTAGATGACGTCATAAGGCTCTCCGATGACTATGATCGCGAATTAGAGGTTTTAAAATGACCCAGCGAATCTTCATCCCAACAGCCGGTGTTGGTTCGCGGCTTCGACACCTGACGAGTGAGCTAAATAAGTCCCTTATTTCAGTTGCTGACAGACCAGTAATTAGTCATCAAATTGATTTTTTTCCTGATGACTCTGAGTTTGTTATAGCGCTGGGCTTCTACGGAGATTTGGTACGGGATTTTCTCCATCTCGCTTATCCAACTCACAAGTTTATATTTGTGGAGATAGATAATTATAGGGGTGCAGGATCGGGTCTCAGCCGCACCCTGCGACAGTGTAGAGATTTTCTTCAAAAACCTTTCATATTTTTATCTAACGATACGATCGTTCAAACTGCAATTCCTGAAAACCCGAGCAATTGGCTTGGTTTCAGTGAATCTCCTGTTTCGGATGCCTACAGATCTTTAAATGTAAAGAATGGTGTGGTGAGCAGTATCAATGAAAAATCTCATCACCAGGTTGGTTCAGTGCCTTATATCGGTCTGGCGGGGATATTCGATTACGAGCTATTCTGGGAAGGCCTAGAGGATAGACAGACTTCGAAAAATTCCGGAGAAGTCTCTGGTCTAACTAATATTGTAGACAAAAGAAAGGTCTTGGCACATCAGTTTTCATGGTATGACACCGGGAATCTGGCGTCGTTGGCACATGCCCGCGAAGCGATCGCATCCGACGAGACTCTAAATATTTTAGAAAAGCCGAAAGAAGCAATTTGGTTTGTTAGAAATAACGTCATAAAATATTCAGCGGATAAACAATTTATTGAGAACCGAGTCTCAAGATCACAATTGTTGCAAAAATTCGTCCCACAAATCTCTAGCAAAACAGACTACATGTTTTGTTATAAAAAAGTTTCCGGGGAAGTACTCTCAAAGTGTGTTGATCTAAAACTTTTCAAGCGCTTTCTGGAGGAATGCCGGGTTTTCTGGTCTGTAACAGATTTAAACGGAACAAGGCTCAACGAATTTCGCTCAAACTGCTTAAATTTTTACTGGACAAAAACTGAAAAAAGACTTCATCAATTTTATAAAAAATTTGGGATAAAAGACAGAGAACAAATAATTAACGGAAACCAAATACCTAAATTAGAGGAGCTTCTGGGTAGATTAGATTGGAAACTTTTATCTGATGGGCTACCGGGAAGCTTCCATGGAGATTTGCATTTTGAGAATGTTCTTTGGTCCAAAACAGATAAAAGATTTACCTTTCTTGATTGGCGACAAGATTTTTCTGGTAATTTAAAAGTCGGCGACATTTATTATGATCTAGCAAAAATATTCCACGGATTGATTGTTAGTCATGAAAACATTATTAATGAAAAGTTTAAAATCTTGTGGACCGAAGAGGAAATAAATTTTCAAATACAACGAGATCAAATCTTAGTAGATTGCCAAAAATATTTCCTAGCATGGTGCGTCAGCAATAATTTTGATATTAATCGAATATATACACTCACAGCTCTAATATTTTTAAACATAGCACCGCTTCATCATGAGCCGTATTGCTTCCTGTTATACGCGCTTGGTAAGCACATGCTGGCGCAGCCACTGAATCCCACGAAACAAGGAACTGAACAACGAATTGAGGGATCGAGGCCTAAGGAAAGTAATATTATCGAGGGCCTAAATCTTGGGGCTGGGTTTGACTGGAAGTATCCAGCATGGAGGGGTGTGGACAGTCTAAATGGTGAATATCTATCGGAAAATTCTAGTTTAGAATTGCAGAATGATTCGATCAAGTTCGTATACTCCAGTCATTTTATTGAGCACGTATCAGATACTGTCGTCACTAATTTACTTCAAGAGTCTTATAGATGCATCAAGCCCGGTGGAGTTATTCGTCTAGTAACCCCAAATTTTGAGCAAATCCATCGGGCCCTTATTGAAAACGATATCAAATATTTTTCTGATATTGGTTTTTTAGGACGACCTGAGTGGAAATTATTTGGCGTAGATAGGTCAATTGAAAATGTAGCTTTGCACTGGATTGCAAATTATCAAAATTTTGTTACTACGAGCGAAAATATTGAAGAATGGGAAGAAGGCTGGTATCGGGGGCCACCAGTTATCGATAAGCAACTGGTCAGAGAAAAGGCACTGGAGCTGGATACACTCAACTTTGGCAAGTGGGTTATATCCAACGTCCCAGAGCAGCATTTTAAGAATGGTGGCCATATCAATACGTTTACTTTTCCCAAATTAGAGAAAATGTTGCAATCCGCTGGGTTCACTGAAATATCATCGCTGGATTGCGGTAGTTCTAGATCTAATGCTATGGCAGTTTTCGATAAAAAACCGAATCGGGAAAGAGTGAGTATTTATGTTGAGGGGATTAAGGCGATCTAATGGTAGAAGATATAGCGTTACATTATTTTAACCTATTTTCACACAAGGACATAAATGCGTTAAACGACCTATTCGCAGATTACATTACTCTGCGTGATTGGGAAATTGATGCAAAGGGAAAAACAGAGGTTCTACAGGCAAATAAAGTCATTTTCGAATCAGTGACAAACATAGAAGTTCAACCAGTCAAACTCTATTCTGCCGGCCATACAGTAATCGCTGAACTTCGAATACTGGTAAACGGTATCGAGGAAGAACTAGTAGTCGATATTTTGGAATTTGATACGGATTTAAAGATTAAAGCCATAAGGGCTTATAAGGGAAATTAATTGAAGTGGTAGTTCACATCAATTCGGTTAGAAAAATAGGAGAAATAGAGTGCGTTTAGCTGTTTGTTTTTTCGGACATGTTGGCAGTAAAAGTGGTCATGACGGCGCCGGAGGCTGGCTTAACCCGAAGGATACCGCTTACAACTTCGACAAACTATTCCCCGGCGTCGATACTGTTGACATCTTTGTTCACTCGTGGAGCGTTGATTACGAAGAACAGATCCGTGAAACTTATAATCCAAAGAAGATGGTAACAGAGCCACAGATAGATTTTTCGATCCACTCTATTGGTGATTACTCGCTATCCCACATCAATACCTACAAACCAATTTGTCAGTCTTATGAGAACCCTGAAGCCTGTTTAACCCGTGAAGTTTTTGCGACGCATAGTCGTTGGTTTAGTACTATGAGAAGCGTGAATTTGATGAGTCAGTATTGCGATGAAGAGGGATCAAGCTATGACTGGGTTATGCAACTTCGATTTGATTTGTGTTTCTCGGTCTCATTTATGCTCGACCAACTTGATGCGTCTTTCTTATACGCTGGTGCAAGACCTAAGGACGCTGATATAGCCGTGGACGATGTCTGGTTTTTGTCGAATCAGCAAAATGCCGAAAAATTTGGGCAATTACATGACCGGATTTTTGATTATTCAATTCGTGCCACGTGTGCTGCCAAGCAACATCTTGATTATTGCAAAATCCCTCACCGGGAACTGGGCCTGAAAGGCAAGCATTTTAACTTGGTGAGGTACCAACACTGAATGGCAAATACAGTTCCAAAAAAAAGAAAGACTAATGAAATGGATTTCGATCAAGACGCCTTTTCGAGGGAGGGTTTCGTGATAATACGGGATTGCTTCGATCAAGCAGCGATAGACGGTACGCAAGGATTTCTAGATTCGCACCAATCTTCGTTTTGTCAACGTTTTCACAATTGTGCTTGGGGCTACGGAGATGTCTCAGATAATCTTCCTGGAAAGTTGGTCAAAGAGTGCGAACCGATAACACGGATAGCCAAAGACTTATTCCCTGAAGGTTACGATTGGGGTCATATTGTGGTCAACGAAAAATCGGCTTTCGTGGGATTTGAGGTTGAATGGCATCAGGAGATGGCAAATGTAAATACATTTGCCCCCGGTAATTACGCGGAGGACAGCAACTTTTTTGTTCAGATATTTATTGCTCTCGATGAACAAGGAGCCTCTAATGGTGGATTAACCCTATATCCGCGCAGTCATTCTTTGGGATTGCTTGATCACATAGATATCCTGTCACCAGCTCTAACGCATAAACGGTCGCTTACGTTAGGGTCTCTTGAATTGATAGACGATCATTGCGACGCTTTTATTCCTAACCTCCGGTCAGGGGATTGCATAATTTTCAATTCGTTACTTGTTCACTCAAGTGTCCGGAATAATAGCGGACGTCGCAGGAGATCAGTAATTTGTCAAATTAGATCCGCCAACCGAAATGAGTTCGATAGAGATATCTTCGAAAAAGAACGTGAACATCGGACGTCTTTTATCACTAAAATACTCACGTCTGTAATCGCACAGAATAACCACACTGATAGATACTTGGATATTACAAAAACCAAATGAAATTTTCTCGTATTCGACCGTTTCGCAATTATTCGTCAAATTCGATTAGACTAGATATGGCTGAAATGAACGAGTGTCCGTCCAAAGAATTTCAAACGCTACTAGTTGACGAAATAGACTACTTAGACCTCGTAGCTTATCCAGATTACGAGTACGTAAGTAACTTAGAACGCAAATTAGTGGATACGTATTTCGGGCTGCACGGAACAACAATCAATAGTATTGTCGATGCTGGGTCCGACGCTCTAATAAAGTTGTGCGTCGAGGCGTTTTGTCCTTCCCATGGATCAATACTTTTCGTCAACCCCAGCTTTCCTATGTATAAAATATATGCGCTGGCACAAGGTAGACAAGTTAGAAACTACGATTTATTGGATGATCCTTACAGGCTCACTTTGTGTAGGACAGGATTTCTCAACATTTCAATGCCTCTGCTAATTGAAGAAGTAAAGACTTCGAAACCGAATATGCTTTTTTTCTCTAATCCGAATAGTCCTTTCGGTGGTTACACAGACGACGAAGCCATTAACAAACTCGCAAAGGTGATGCAGGATTGGGGCGGCATCTTAATTCTAGACCATGCGTATATGGAATTTTATAATTCTGCACTTAATTACGAAGTACCTCAATCTAATATCCTAATAATTAAAACATTTTCAAAAGCCTGGGGTTTGGCCGGATGTCGCGTCGGATTCGGCTTCGGTAGAAGTGACTTAACAGAAGCATTAAAGGATAGGCAATTAACTTATCCCATCTCAAACGTGAGTTTAAAAGCAGCAAATCTGGCAGTTGATCACTTTTCACAGTTTTCTGATTTTTTCAAGCGAGTTAGTCGATCGCGAGACGTTATTGCTTCTACATTGGCAAAGTTCAACACTTGTATTTTTTCTAATACTAATTCTATCCACTGGTGCATCCCAGATACCAAACTTCAAGGCTTTACGAAATTACTAGAGAAACATGATGTTCTCATAAAAGGCTTTGGAACGCTGGGAACTCCAGCTACCCCTGTTGAGGTCCCGATACGACCTATGAAGCAAGGCCACTGGTGCCGGATGTCTATAATAGAAGACTTAGAAAAAACAAATTGGTTCGAAGAACTTGTTGAGATAATGGAGAAGTCTGATTAAACACTCCTTCATAAAAAGATTTTCTTAAACTCGATTTTTGAGAAAAAGATTGAGCGCATTGGAAAAACTTACTGGAGTGATTACAACTACGATTTGGAACCAAAAACTTACGCTGGAGTAACCCTATACAAATTAATATTTGGTTATATATTAGGTGGCGTACTTTGGATGAGCCCCTCAATACGGAAAAAGTGCTTATAAGCCCGAACCTACAGGAAATTTTCTATATGACAGCCAAGGTTTTTCTAAATTGGAAAACGATGTTTTTTTTGCCTCGAAAGTAGCCAACCTACGTCGGCTGTATCAGGAAGGTAGTTATTCTGACCTACTGAAGATGGCTGTAAGGGATAGAGAGGTCATTAGTAACGACGTTGAGGCTTTGAACCTGACTGGCCTGGCTTATGGGGCGTTGGGTCAATTGGATAATGCTATTACAGCTTTTCAACGAGCGATCGAATTGGAACCGAATCGCTACGATTTATTCAATAATTTCGGCACGGTACTAATTGATAATGGAAATGTTTTGCATGCAGAAAAACTCTTTAAAAGAGCTATTTCGATCAGACGAGATTACCCAGAAGGATGGACTAACCTCGGAAATTCACTAAAAAAGCAGAGTCAATTAGGAAACGCTACAGCTGCTTATAAATTTGCTTTATCAGTAGACAGTAAATTCGTCCCGGCTCTAATCAATATCGGTTTGGCTTTTGCTGAAGATCAGCAATTTGAGTTTGCAGAAAATGCTCTGGCTTCCGCTGTAGAGCAAAAGCCTAACGATCCTCGATGTCTAAATAATTTGGGGATGGTACTGTTGAGGCAGGATAAACTCGATGAATCGGCTCAAGCCTTCGAAAAAGCATTAGAAATTAACCCGAATGATACCGAGATTCAGTTACAACTTGGGAATATTTATTTTCGATCTGGAAAACGCCAAGTTGCAGCAAAATTTTTTGAAAAAATTCTTTCTAAAGAGCCGGACCGATTAGATGTCTTAATAACTCTTGGTATGGCTCATCAACTCAGTGGTGATTTAGACATGGCTGCAGAGACCTATCAGGCTGCAATCGCAATAAATCCCTCGGACCCACTCGCTTACAATAATTTGGGCACTGTATTTCAAAAATTGGGGGATTTTGAGTCAGCAAGGCGAGCCTTCGAAACAGCGATAGAAGTGGATACCGAATATCTTGATACATTTTTTAATCTAGGTCTTCTCCTAAAAAAAACTGGTTATTTCGAAGCGGCTATAACATGTCTGAAGAAATTTATTTCAGGTAACCCTGAGCATATCGAAGCTCTATGCACCCTCGGAAATTGTTTGAGGGAATTGGGAGATTTCACCGCCGCTGGGTTAATTCTGGATCAGGCTTTAGCCCTTGATAACCATAGCGCTGAAGCAAAATGTAACAAGGCGTTACTTCTTCTTACCCAAGGCGACTTTGAGAAGGGATTATTTTTGTACGAATCGCGAAAAAAGATTGGGTTCCCAGTAGTTTCGCCTGCAGATCCTAAACGAGCATGGGACGGACAAGCGTCGCTGAATGGCAAAATGATTCTCGTGATAGAAGAGCAGGGTTTGGGTGATATCATTCAGTTTGCTCGATATATTAGTTTACTTGAAATTGCTGGCGCTAATATCACCTTCCAAGTGCAAAAGAAGCTACACAAACTCTTAGGTTCATTGAAATGTAATGTGAGATTGGTGCACGAGCGGCCTCTAAACCTAGACTATGATTTTGAAATTGCTTTACTAAGCCTGCCGTTTTTATTCAATACTACGCTCAAGTCTATTCCTCAACAATTGGAGTATTTGTATGCCTGTCCAAAAAAAAATAGCGTTTTGGAATAAAAAATTCTCAAAAAAGTTCAAAATTGGTATTTGCTGGCAAGGTAGTAA
>MDTB01216225.1_pt1 | contig 11777 bp, 12 predicted proteins | sample 811161 | NCBI WGS metagenome assembly MDTB01 (sample SAMN05326650, study PRJNA326480) | marine metagenome | isolation source: seawater | place: Mediterranean Sea | collected 2009
ACCATCTCATCAAGAATTTCACCTGTTCCAGAACCATTCGTTGCGGAAAGGTCATACACCTCTCCCAGGCCAAAGGAGTAGAACTCTGATGACAATCCAACACGCGCCGTATTATCTACTTTATTTGCCACTACGATAATGTCCTTATTGCTTTTACGTAAAATCCCAGCAACGACCTGATCCATCTCGATAATGCCAGTCGTAGCATCTACCATAAACAGAATTACCGAAGCCTCATCAATGGCAATTTCTACTTGCTTACGGATTTCAGCTTCAAAAATATCTTCTTTTGTTTTTGCATACCCACCTGTGTCAATTACAGAAAAGCTACAGCCATTCCATTCACCTTGACCATAAATTCGGTCGCGGGTCACACCACTCACCTCTTTTACAATGGCATCTCTAGATTCCGTCAATCTATTAAAAAGCGTTGATTTCCCTACATTAGGCCTTCCTACAATAGCAACAATATTTGACATTTATTTTTCTTTAATATCCGTATTTCTTGAGCTTTTGCTCAGAGCTTCTCCAATCTTTGTCGACCTTTACATAGTTTTCTAAGAATACTTTTTTGTCTAAGAACTTTTCTAAATCGATTCTAGATTTCTTGCCTATTTTCTGCAACATATCACCCCCTCTACCGATAATAATTCCTTTTTGTGAATCTCGTTCAACAATGATTTGAGCACGAATTCTTATAATTCGTTCTTCCTCTTTATATTCCTCTACTAAAACTTGACAGCTATATGGAATCTCCTTTTGGCAAAGCTCAAATATTTTCTCTCTAATAATTTCAGAAATAAAGAAGCGTAAAGGGCGATCTGTTAGGTCATCTTTGTCATAATACGGTGGGCTCTCAGGAATATGCTTGACAATTTCTTCCCAAAGCTCTCCCACATTAAAATCATGTAAGGCAGATATCGGACAAACCTTCGCATTAGGTAATTGGGCCTGCCAATATTCAATACGTTTAAAGACCTCATCTTGAGAGGATAGGTCTATTTTATTAATTAGGCAAAATACGGGTACAGATAGCTTCTTAATACGGTCTAGCGTTTTAACATGGTTCATCTGACGCTCTTTTGTATCAGTTACAAAAAGTAGAACATCTGCATCCTTTATAGAACCCTGAACGCTGTCCATCATATTATCATGAAGCTTGTATGCAGCATTTACAACACCAGGCGTGTCCGAAAAGACAACCTGAAGGTCATCCTCATTAACGATTCCAATGATACGGTGTCTTGTTGTTTGGGCCTTTGAAGTAACTATTGAAACCCGCTCGCCTACAAGGCGATTCATCAATGTTGATTTACCAACATTTGGACTACCCACAATATTTACAAAACCAGATTTATGCGACATGCTCAATGATTAGAGCGCAAAGGTACGATATTTAAAATGATGATTGAACTAATCTATAAAATCAACCCATTTTCTGACGCTGGATTAAATACTGCTGTAAAATAGGCGCAACACCCTGTGCAACATCGACCTCAATAAAGTCAATGTGCAGATTGATACAACGCATTCGAATTTCATTAAAATGTTCTTTCAGCCGCGCTCTGTATTCTTCTCTGATTTCTAATGGGTTAAGCCTTAATCGCTCTCCACTTTCCATATCTATGAGTTCGTGGGGTCTGTTTTCAAGTTCTAGGTCCAATTCCTTCTGGATATCCATTACCTGAAAAAGAACCACCTCATGCTTGTTGTGCTTCAAATGCTGCAATGCCTCTACAATTTCATCAACCTTATCAGGATCCTCTAGCAAATCTGTAAACAATACAACCAAGCTTCTCTTGGGTGTTAGCTCAGCAATTTCATGCAGTACTTTTGCCGTTGAAGTATTCTTCGTTTTAGAAGGATTGTATATTTTCAAACGCTCCTCCATTCGATCATATAGCTCACGGTGATGGCGCTGAGATGATTTAATTTCAGAAACATAATCAACTTGCTCTGAAAAAAAAGAAATTCCCACTGCGTCTCGTTGCCTGCGAAGAAGCTCCATCAAGCTGGCTACTGCATATATCGAAAACTCGAATTTAGAAGTGTTCCCTTCACTAAAATACATGGAGCTAGATGCGTCCAAAACAAACAAACAGCGTAAATTGGTTTCTTCCTCATACTTTTTGGTATACATGCGCTCTGTACGCGCAAAGAGCTTCCAATCAATATGACGCGTAGATTCCCCATTATTATACAACCTATGCTCGGCAAATTCAACAGAAAAACCATGGAACGGGCTTTTGTGCAATCCTGTGATAAATCCTTCTACAACTTGTCTTGCAAGAAGCTCCAGGTTTCCAAAATCGGCAAGCTTGATTCTTTCTATAGGCATAGGCTAAAAATAGGGAAATTTTAACTTCTTTGGGCCTTCTTATACCTAAAATAGGCATTCATTATAATTCCTAAAAAGATGAACAAAACCCCAAGATTTACCATCATATTCAGGCGTTCATCAAAAATAAAATATCCTACTAGCAAGGCATAAACAATACCAAGATATTGAAAAGGAATAATCACGGAAGACGAACCAAGATGTAATGCTTTGGTTAGCAGAATTTGGGCAAACTGCGTAAAAATACCAACCAATAGTAATAGGAACCATTCGATACCAACAGGCATGACAAATTCAAATAAGCAAAGTAAGAACATGAATGGTATTGAAATCATCGGAAAATAGAGTACAATTGAAATTGGTTCATCGGTAGCTTTAAGTTTTACAATAGCTGTATATGCAATTCCAGAGATACTTGCGGAAAGCATTCCTAAACCAATCCAATATGGTTCAAAATAAGTGCCCATATAATCCAAAGTGTAATTTTGTAATGAGATCAGACAAACACCAAAAAAAGCAAGGGAAACAAAAAGCCATTGAATTCTAAATATCTTCTCACCTAATAAAAGAAAAGTAAAAAGCATCGTAAAGATTGGGGCCAAATATTGAATCACTGCTGCAACGGCAAAAGGCATGTTCTGTATCGTCATAAAAAACAGCGTTAATGCGATTGTCCCTGCGGTTCCACGGATAATCAACCATTTCTTATTGACACCAAAATAAGGCAGGCCTTTTCTGTAAATGATAATGGAGCTAAGCATAAAAGAAACAATGGAACGAGACAACACGAGCTCGTGTGCTGGAAGAGATTGCAAATCAAGTCCTCCAAGACTTAAATTACCGCTAAAAAGCTTAACGATTAAGTTTACAATTAAGAAACATAGCCCAGATAGAACAACATATAGAATTCCTTTTTTCACATGGATGGAATCAGGTAATGATTTTTAGTAACCACCTTTCTTTTTGGCTTTATAACCCTTACTGATAAGCATTGTATGTATCTTTTCTACAAAATTACCCTGAATTAAAATCACCCCGTCTTTTGCAGAACCGCCGACACCACACTTACTTTTCAATTCTTTTCCCAAGCCTTTTAAATCTTCCTCCAAGCCCATAAATCCCTCAACAATCGTAACTGCCTTACCACCTCTATTTTTTTTATCTAAGGAAACGTATAATGATTGCTGCGAAGCTGGAAGGGTTTCCTCTACTCCATTATTTTCCTCTTCAAATTGAAAATCAGGATTGGTTGAGTACACGACATTAATTCTATTTTTCTTGTTTTTTTTCATGCCAAAGATTTAGGTTTGGTAATCTCATGCAAAAGTAATGGATACTTTGTAAGTTAAATATTTAATTTTACAGATGTAGAATAGAAAGATATGTCCAGGAAAAAAATCATTACGATTGTTGGTGCAAGACCACAAATCATCAAAGCTTCAGCAATTAGCCGAGCAATTGGTTTATACTTCAAAGAGGAGATTGAGGAAATCATTGTGCATACTGGACAGCACTATGACCAAAACATGTCTCAAATCTTTTTTGAAGAACTGGGTATTCCAAAACCAAGTCATAATATAAATGTGGGTTCGGGAAGACATGGGCAGCAGACCGCTAAGATGATCGATGGAATTGAAAAAATCCTAATTGAGGAAAAACCAGATTCCGTCATTCTTTATGGCGACACCAACTCTACTATAGCAGGTGCATTGGCCGCTGCAAAAATTCATATACCCGTTGTTCATATTGAGGCTGGACTGCGTAGTTTCAATAAAAAAATGCCCGAGGAAATCAATCGAATCGCATGCGACCATATGTCAAGCTTGTTATTCTCACCGACAAAACAAGGCATTAAAAATCTTCAAAAAGAAGGCTTCAAACTCAAACAGGAGGGAAAAGCATCAATGGATGAACCAAATATGTATCACTGTGGAGATATCATGCTAGACAATAGTATGTATTTTGGTAAAAAGGTAAATGGAGAAAGCCAGCTATTAACTTCATTAAAACTAGAGTTTAATAAATATATACTATGTACCATTCATAGGGATAGCAATACAGATATTGACAATAACTTAATTGGTATTCTAGAGGCCCTACTTTCGTGTCAAGAGGAAACTCACATGAAAATTGTTTTGCCCTTGCACCCGAGAACAAAGGCTAAAATCGAACAATTAAGAGACCAAAATTTTGTAGATCGCTTTATCAAAAATCCAAATATCATCATTCTTCCTCCTGCTGGGTTCAACGACATTATTGTGCTAGAAAAAAATACAAAGCTGATTATTACTGACAGTGGAGGACTTCAAAAGGAAGCATACTTTTTCAAGAAGCCTTGCGTTATTCTTAGGGAACAGACAGAATGGGTAGAGATTGTTGAAAATGGGAACGCAATACTAACAGGTGCAGACAACTCAAAAATAAAGAATGCCATATCCATTCTGTTGGCAAAAGATGATTTCACCTACCCTGCCCTATTTGGCGACGGAAAAGCCGGGAAATTCATATGCTCTAAAATCTTAAGCGATTTATAATTGATGCTCATATTTGTAGAAAAAGTAAACGACAGACTGTCCTACACCTTTGATTTTATTTTCAAGGAAAGAGACCTTAATTATACATTCACCACAAGTGAATCTGAATTTGAAAAATCTTTGGAGATAAAGCTTAATTATTCGAAAAAAAATATTGCAAATACTCCTTCGATAATTCCAAGCACAATGCTTTTCAATAATCGTATTGAAAATTATACTTTGAATAGATCCCTTTTCAATAAAGAAGATTGCTTGAGCATCAATGGTATATGCGATCCTGTAGCAAGTATATTTTACATCCTCACGCGTTATGAAGAATACGATTCGTCATTTAAAGATAAGCATGGCAGACATATAGGAAAAAAATCAGTTTTATACAGATTCGGCTGGCAAGAAAAGGCTATGTGCGATCGTTGGAGTGAAGATGTTTTATCTTTTCTTTCAGCACACACCTCTTTTCGATTTGAAAAGAAAAAATACAGACCTCAAATTATCCCAACATTTGATATCGATAAAGCCTACGCCTATAAACATAAAGGCATATTCAGAAACGTATTAGGTTATTTTAAAGACTTTTACACCCAGGATAAAGCGCTTGTAAAGGAACGTAGGATGGTGCTTACCGGCTCTAAAAAAGATCCATTTGACAATTATGATAAGATTTTTGATATTCAAAGCCGTGGTTTTGATGTCAAATTATTCTGGATGCTCGGGAACTATGGAAAGTACGATAAAAATATTTCGCATAAAAACCGGAGGCACCGACGCCTCATTAGAAAAATGGATACGATTGCAACTATTGGGATCCATCCTAGCTATAGGTCAAACTCCAATGAGTTTAATATTCACAATGAAATTGAACGCTTACAAAATATTATCAAAAAGCATGTCAGGTCGAGCCGTCAGCATTATCTAATGCTTTTTTTACCGAAAACATATCAACAACTTATCGAACAAGAAATTGAGGATGATTACAGTATGGGATATGCAGATATTATTGGATTCAGGGCAGGCACAGCACGTTCATTTCATTGGTTTGATCTGACGACAAATAAAAAAACATCACTGAGAATTCATCCCTTCTGCTACATGGATGGCAGTCTAAACGAATACCTTCAGCTCAGCACAAATGAGGCGGAGGACAGAATTGCCCAGTTATATCTTGAAGTACAGAACTATGGTGGGCAATTTATATTTCTTTGGCACAATGATACAATAAGCGATTATGGACACTGGGCAGGCTGGTCAAAAGTATTAGAGTTTAGCCTTAGACTCGATGAGCTTTAAGTATACTTGGCTACCATTTTCTATCGAAGGCCGCATCAATTAAATTGCTCTTTTCTTCGCTGTTCTTATAAGCATAATTAAACCCATTGTATACGGAATATCCACCCACTTGACCATTCTTATTAATGGCAATAAACCCACATTGTAAGCCATTTACATCGCTATGCTTAGAAATAATTCTTTCAACAGCGAGTTTACAAGCCATTTCAGGAGAATGCCCCTGACGCATAAATTCTACAACAGTATGGCTTCCTGCAACACGAATGATTGCCTCTCCCATGCCCGTTGCGCAGGCTCCACCTACTTCGTTATCAACAAATAATCCTGCGCCAATAATGGGAGAATCTCCAACACGTCCTGCAAGTTTATAGGCCCAACCACTTGTTGTGCACGAACCACTTATGTTACCAAACTCATCAATAGCAAGCATACCTATCGTGTCATGATTCTCATGATTTATTTCAGGTTTTTCAAATTCGTCTTTGTGCTCTTTTTTCCAGTCTTTCCAGTCTTTCTTAACTTCTTTAATAGGTGCTTTAATCTTCTCAAAACCATAATCTATGGCAAATGACTTTGCTCCTCTACCAACAAGCATTACATGCTGTGTTCGCTCCATTACTGCTCTAGCAACCGAAATTGGGTGTTTGATTCCCTCGAGATAAGCAACAGCACCACAGCGTGATTGATCGTCCATGATACATGCATCCAAAGTAACATGCCCTTCTCTGTCAGGCCTTCCACCGACACCAACACTTCGATTTGTTAAATCCGATTCTGTATGACGCACACCAGCCTCTACAGCGTCAAGAGCTGTCCCAGAATTACCGAGCAACTTCCATGCTTCCTCATTCGCTGCTAAACCGTGGCTCCAGGTTGAAATCACCACAGGTTTTTGTGGGCCCAAATCGACTTGAGAAACTTCGTTATTCATCCCCAATAGAGACTGGGGTTTAAGGATAGAAGCTAAAGCTGATAACATACCAAATTTAAAAAATGACCTTCTTTTCATAGCTGTTATTTACGTTGTTCATTGCTTAGCCAACGTTGAAAATCGTTGGCATTGTTGACATGCTGACGACCTGAATTCGTAAAATTATGTCTTCCCGAATAATCCGCTTTGGCACACATAAAAATATAATCAACTGAGGCTGGGTTCAATACTGCTTCAAGCAATGCTGTCCCAACAATACAGATTGGTCCAGGCGGAAGCCCTTCATTTTTATAAGTATTGTAGCTACAATCAATATCCCTGTGCTCATAAAGAAGTCGCTGCACTCCATCTAATTTACTGCCCCAGCAGAACTTAAAGGTAGGGTCAGATTGTAACTTAATATTTCGTCTCAAACGATTTAGATATAAACCCGCTATAATGGGCCATTCATCAGAAATCCTAGACTGCTCAGAATATACAATACTCGCCAAGGTGTATGCCTGACTAGGGCGTTGTAAACCAATAAGAGCCAACTTTTTCAGTCTGTCTTTATTCCAAAATGATTTAAATTCACTCGCCATTCTCTTTGTAAAAACTTCAGCATCTGTATCGTAGAAAAACTGATAGGTATTGGATAAAAACATGGAAGGAAATTCTGATGCTGTAAATCCATATGAACTGCATGTTTTCGGATCTAAAAGAAATTCTGCTAGTTCTGAACTATCTGCTTGAATATGCTTTGCGACCTTCTGACAGATTTTCTCAATCTGATTTGGACCTGAGCAATTATTAAAGGTGACCTTTACCTCTAGCTCGCCATTCCCATTCCCTAGTCTATTTCGCTTAAAACCGTTTAACAATGAACTATAAGACATATTAGGTGCAATATCATATTTACCAAGGGCAATATTGCGTGCATTCATGTCTTTATACTTGCCGACAGCATGAAATAAATCTTGGTCATCAATGATTCCTTTTTCAAAAAGTGTAAGTGACAGTGAGTCTAGATGGATTGACTTTAAAATGTAAAAGGTTTCGTTTTTGGTATTTAAGGTGGTTTTCTGAGAAGCCAAATACAATTTGAATTTTGGGTATGCAAAATACCCACCAATCAAAATAATGGAAAATATAGATGCTATTTTTAAAATTCTTTTCATAAAGCTAATTCAAAAGAAATTAAATTTGAATCTACTGTTTTCTCGCTAGATCGAAAGTAATCAAGAGATTCGAAAAGTGCAATACTCGCTTTATTGTTCGGCTGAATCATGGCCTTCAATTGAATAATCTTCAGCTCCTTCTTTGCATATTGAGCCATTAAAACCAAAGCTTGCCTTGCATAGCCTTTTTTCCTTGAAGGCTTGTCTGCAATTAAAACGCCTACATATGCTATCCGTTTTTCAAAATCTACATCATAAAGATCAACCATACCTATTGCCCCATGCGTATTAGACAGACATATCATCATTCGCAACTGACTTGAATTATGTACATCTGTTTGTTGCTCAATTAACGCATATATGTTCTCGAGAGAAACTTTAATTTCAGATTGGGTTACACGCTGCGTTTCTTTATCAAGCTCCCAAATATACACACCAAAAGCATCTTTCTTTTCAATTGGTCTTAAGAAAAGTTTTTCAGTTTTAGGCATGTAGCTTATTCAACCTTTCATTTATATCAAAAAGATCATAGGCACGAATGCCTGCTTCCTGCTGCGATACATTTGTAGAATACCAACCAGTAATTAAACCTCTTTCCTCAAGCACCTTCAAGAGGTCGGAAAGCTTCAATACTTCTTCGGGCATATTCAATGCTTTTTTAATCGGAGACAAGCAAGAGCATTCAGCTGATGTTGCACAAGTGTAGTCCTCATAAACACGTTCAATATAAGTACTACTTATATTAAACCTTAACTTTATCTTTAACAACTTAATTCCTTTATTAATAGATATTTGATTAACATATCTAGTTCCAATAGAGTCTTTTCCATTACTTTTTAAACTAAAGAAAACTCCTTGACTAGAAATACCTATATGCGGTGGGATTTTATCTACATGAAAAATCCAAATCAGGACATCATCGACCTCTGATATTGATGCCAGTCGGGGTAGGTTTTGAAACCTAAATTCATATTTCAATTGTTCCTTCATAAATGAATTTAGCAGGTCCGATTAAGTGGACCTTTGTAAATTTACTTTTACCATTTGATTCATAAGATACCTGCAGTAAACCGCCTTTCGTTTTTACCCTTATTACACCATTATGATTCAATTCTTTGGCTGCATGTATCAATGCACATGCCGTTGCCCCTGTTCCACAAGAAAGCGTTTCATTTTCCACGCCTCGCTCGTAGGTAGCAATGGATAGTTCATTTAACGCATGCTCAAAAACCATATTAACATTAATTCCGTTTTCCTCGTAGGTTTTTGAATAACGAATTTGTCGACCAATATTTATGAGGTTTTCGGTGTCCAATTCTTTGAGAGAATCAACGTTTAAAATCAGGTGTGGTGAGCCCGTATCCATAAAAAAGCCATCCTTAAAAGGAATTGCATCTATTGCTTCAAGACTTATTGTTTCTGGGAGGTCCACAGCCGCCATTTCCAGTTTTACGTCGCTACCACATAGCTCTGCAGAATGCACGCCATCAATCGCTTCAAAAGATACATTATGGGAAGAAAACAATCCATTATCGCCTGCAAACTTTACTGCGCATCTCGCACCATTCCCACAAAAGCTACTTGACCCATCTGGATTTGAAAAATCCATATAAAAGTCATGCGCAGCAGATTTGTTCAGTATAATTAAGCCATCCGACCCTATCCCGAATTTACGGTCACATAAAAACTTAACCTCATCTTCTCCGATATCATTATATTTTCCATCAATATTATAAAGGAGAATAAAATCATTTCCGGTTCCTTGATATTTAGAAAAATTGATTTGCATAACTCAACAAATGTAATGAATATGACGCCAATAATGCCTATGGTATTGCTTAACAATCTTTAACAGGGATTGTGTACCAAAATAGCAGCTTTTGGTGTTAAACTTGTAACGATATAAATTAAATACTCAAATGACAAAAAATTCTTCTTTCAAAACATTATTAATGGGTTTCTTAGGAGGCCTTACAGCGATTGTACTTTTTTTTGAATTCGTGAATCCGATTCAGGAGCCAATTACCAAAACACAATCAGACCAATTAATTGATGGAAATCGAAATACACCATCATTTTTAGCTAATTTTTCCGGCTTAAATACAACTGATTTCAAAGAGGCCTCTAAAAATTCAATTAACTCTGTGGTTCACGTTACAACAAAAGTTGTCCAAACAACCTTTCAAAGAGATATTTTTCAAGAATTTTTCTACGGTCCAGGTGCAGGAGGAAAAGAATATAAGCAATTTGGTGAGGGAGCAGGCTCAGGTGTTATCGTATCTTCAGAAGGATATATTGTAACCAATAACCATGTGATAGAAAGTGCAAGCGAAATTGAAGTCACCCTAAATGACAACTCAAAATATACAGCAACAGTAGTTGGTGCGGATCCATCTACAGACATTGCAGTGCTTAAAATTGAGAAATCTGGTCTACCTGCAATTGCTCTTGGTAATAGTGATGATTTAGCGATTGGGGAATGGGTGCTTGCCGTAGGAAATCCGTTTAACTTAACCTCAACCGTTACCGCAGGAATAGTTTCGGCCAAAGCAAGGAATATTAACTTATTAAACAGCCCGAATAAAACTATAGTGCCCATAGAATCTTTTATCCAGACAGATGCGGCAGTTAATCCTGGTAACAGCGGAGGCGCACTCGTAAATACAAGTGGGCAGCTCGTTGGTATTAACACAGCTATTGCCTCTCAAACCGGAAGCTATACAGGTTATTCTTTCGCAGTTCCTGTCAATTTAGTACAAAAAGTAATGCGGGATTTAATCGACTACGGGATTGTTCAGCGTGGCTACCTTGGTGTCCAAATCAAAAACATAACACAAGAACTCAAAACTGAAAAGGACCTACCCAATCTCAAAGGTGTATACATCGCGAAGGCTATTGAAGGAGGTAGCGCAGAAAAAGCAGGACTCAAAGAAGGCGATGTTGTTTTAAAAATTGGAACAAAAGAAGTCAACTCAGCAGCTTCATTACAAGAAGAAATAGGTAAAATGAGACCTGGAGACAAAGTTACTGTCACACTCAGAACAGCAAAAGGGAACGAGCAAATCAAAGAAATTGTTTTGAGAAATAAAGAAGGTCAAACAAAACTTGTCTCCAAAGAGGAAATTAAGAAAAATGTTGCTCTGGGAGCCTCCTTTGTGCCATTGAGCAAATCAGAAAAGGAAGCCTTGAACATTGATTATGGCGTAAGAATCAAATCATTAACACCGGGTAAGCTAAAATCATTAGGCTTGAAAGAAGGCATTATTATTACTAAAGTAAATAATGAGGCTGTTCGTACTGTGGATCAACTCGCCTCAAAATTAAATGAAACTAATAGCGGTATCCTTCTTGAAATCATGTCTGAAAGCGGGAAAAGAGATTATGTAGGTTTCGGACTCTAGATGAAGTTTTTAAGGCACGGTTTTTGACGTGCCGAAAGTCTATTTTGATTGCAAAAAAAGACCTTGAATATTTTTCATTCTGCTTTTTTTGGCTTTACTTTGCCATCTGTAATTTAATAAAATTAATCA
>MDTB01001142.1_pt1 | contig 11776 bp, 8 predicted proteins | sample 811161 | NCBI WGS metagenome assembly MDTB01 (sample SAMN05326650, study PRJNA326480) | marine metagenome | isolation source: seawater | place: Mediterranean Sea | collected 2009
ATGGATTTCGGAAAGATTATTGCAGCTGGAACACCAGAAGAAGTAAGAACAAACCCAGAAGTGGTAGCGGCCTATTTGGGTGAAGAAGCTGGCGAAGCACAAGCTCGTTCAGCCGAAGAATTGCGCGGCATGTCAGACAGGGCAGGTAAGTGATGAATCAAACTGCTGAACAATTACTTTCGGTCGAAAATTTGGATACCGGTTATGCGGGTGTGCCAGTTGTGCGCGACTTGGAAATCTATTTAAACGCCGGCGAAGTGGTCGCACTTCTTGGTCCCAATGGAGCTGGTAAAACAACAACCCTGCTGACAGTTTCAGGAATAATTCCACTTTTAGGTGGAAGCATAAAAGTTCTTGGTGAAAACGTAGATTCAAAAAATCCTCACAAAAATGCTCGTCTCGGCTTATCACACGTGGCAGAAGATAGATCTCTTTTCTTTAACTTAACGGTTAAAGAAAATCTTCAGCTCGGTCTACGCGGTGACAAAGAAATGCAAGAAGAAGGAATGGAAAAAGCACTCGAATTATTGCCAGCATTGAGACCTTTAATGGATCGCCGTTCCGGTCTCCTTTCGGGCGGAGAACAACAAATGCTTGCAATGGCAAGGGCATTAGTCTCGAAACCTAAGCTTTTATTAGTCGATGAAATGAGCCTCGGTCTTGCCCCAATAATCGTAGAGCAACTACTTCCCATAGTTCGTAATATTGCTGATGAAACTGGAGCAGGAGTTCTAATAGTTGAACAACACGTGCACCTAGCTTTACAAGTGGCTGACCGGGGCTACGTAATGAACCATGGTGAATTAGTAATGTCAGGTTCAGCATCTGAACTTCTGGAATCGAAAGATCTTCTTGAAGCAAGTTACCTAGGTGGCGAAATAGATCAAGAGGCGAACAGTGATGACAGCTAATAAAATTCTTTCAGCTGTACGCGTCGGTTTCGCAGTTCTATTTTTGTGGTTAGTGCTAGCCGGTAATTGGGTGAATTTGAAAAAAGAAAGTTTCGGAGTTTTTGACAGCCATGGAGGAGCCGGTTTCGGCATAGTTGCAGTAGTTCTAGGAGTGCTGATGCTTCTTGTTTCCTTAACCCTTGCAGTTGAAAAAGAATTTACAATTAAGCCACTGGCTATGGGAGGAAATCAAATTCTTTTAGCCATGGGGTTTGCCTCATTCACAACAATTTTAAGTTTCCTAATAATTGTCCACTCAGGATCCTTTCGTGCTCTTGGTCAAGTCAGGGGTGCTGGGTGGGGAGCAGCTGGAGCTGGGTTAGTTGCTTATTTTTTACCTCAAGCAGTAATGGCAGGGGTTGGACTACTAGGGGCTTCATCTTCCACTCCAATAAATCAATCAGACAAGCAAAAAGTCGGATTTGTTGTCCTTATTTCTGGAGCCCTAATTGCGATAGCTCCATTACTTCAATGGTTCAAGACCGAAGAAGGAACTTGGACCGGTTATGAACCAGGGGCACCGAGAATGGGATTCCTGCTGTTGGCTTTTGGCGCAGTAATGGCACTTACAGGTTTTATGCGTTTACGAGCAAAAGGTTTAGCAGAGCCTGGTGGACGGTTAGCACACCCTCATTTACAAACAATTGTTTCGTTGTGCGTTATATCACCACTCATTGGATGGCTGATTACAGCAGCTCAGAGAGATGATATGTCCATAGGTATTGGGGTATGGATTGGGCTAATAGCTGGAATAATGCTTCTTTGTATATCAGCATTTGAACTAACTAAAAGAGAAGTAACAGCCTCTTAGATAGGTGCTATTTTGGAGAGCCTAAGTCGACAGGAAATTCTTCTCTACCCCGAAGAATTATTCGAGAGTTATATGTAGGTTCACTAGTAATTGAAATTTCTGGGAAACGTCTAATAAGCTTCGTAACAGCAATTTCCCCCTCCATTTTGGCTAAAGCTGCACCAAGACAATAATGAACCCCACTACCAAACGAGACGTGTCTGGAGGCATCTTGTCTTTTAATATCAAGAAGGTGGGCTGAGTCGCCCCAGAACCTAGGATCTCTATTGGCGCTTCCCAGAGCAGTTAAAACCAGTTCACCAGCTTCCACGTTGATGCCTGATAATTCCATATCCTCTAGTAGTAGCCTTCCTGAATTTTGTACGGGGCTATCGAACCGTAAAAGCTCATCCGCAATTGTGGAATCAATAGAAGGATCATTTAGAACCAACTGAAATTGATCAGGGTTGTTTAAAAGAGAGTGAGTCCCATTCCCAATCAGATTTACAGTCGTCTCATGACCAGCCACAAAGAGAAGTGAAATCATTGAAAGAAGCTCTGGTTCGGTAAGACCCTCCCCACCTTCTTCAACGGCAATCAAATCTGTGAGAAGATCATCTCCGGGCTGGTTTCGTTTCCAGGCAAGAGCTTCAGTTAAATATTCGTTCAACTGAGCACCGCCCCAAATAGCTTCGTCTACTTGTTCCGGACTTATGTTTGGTTCGAGAGTCTGCACTAAAGTTTGTGACCATTCTCTGACATTTAGCATGTCGGCATCTGGAAGACCCAACATTGAATGTATGACGACAAAGGGAACTACAAAAGAAAAATCTTTTATTAGATCGATTTCTCTTTTTTCAGCTAGTTGATCAAGTAAGTCTTCTACGATCTCAGTTGTAGTAGAGCGCATTTTTGCAATACTTCTTGGAGTGAAAGTTCTTTGTACGAGTTTACGAAGACGGGTGTGTTCAGGTGGATCAAGCATAAGTATTGATGGAGGTCTGTCCATAGATGCTTCCTGTAATTTTTTTATGTGCTCAGGCCTTTCAAATTCTGCGTTGTTATTACGGTCGACAGAAGTATTCGGATTTCTTAAAACTTCAGAAACATCATCGAAGCGTGTGACAACAAGATTTCCAAACGCTGTTCGGTGAACAGGGTCTTCATCACGTAACAATTCATAGTGAGGGTAAGGGTTTATAAGAAAATCTGGATCAAAAGGATTCCAAGACGCTTCTACAAGTTGTCCTGTTTCTGAATCAAAATCATTTTCTTGTTTCATTTGCTTCCTCAATAGAAGTTCTTTAGAGAAGGTGCCCGACTTTGTTACCTGAGCGTATCGCTCCTTCTATGTATCCGATACTCTCGGCATCACCAATAATATGAGTTTCAACTTCTAAGTCGGTAAGTTGTTCAATCAGTGTTTTATCCTCTTCTATTCCCTCTGCAAGGATTACAGAATCAGTAAATATCTCGAATTCTTCGGCATCTTTAATGCAAACAACAGAATTCTTATTAATTTCAACTACTTCAACGCCATTATGTAATTCTACATTTGAAGAAGTTATTTCGTGAAGCGTCCTCCAACGTCGTGGATGCGCCATTTCGGGCGCCATGATAGGTTTTTTATCAACAACTGTCACTAGTCTTTTCCTCTCAGACAGAAAGTGTGACAGTTCTATCCCAACTAAACCACCGCCAATAATGGTTACTCGCTTACCCAATGGCATCCAAAATTTTGAAAAGAGTCTAATTTTTTCTATATTTTTTAAAATGTCAAGTTTTTTAGCAATCTGGAGGAATAAAAAGTTAGATTTGCTCGAGTTTTCATGACGGTATGAAGACTCTGCGCCTTGCACTAAACCTCTCAGTTGATCTCTTGACAAAACATGTGGAAGGTCTGAACCTTTAATATCGCTTTTAGAGCTCCTTGATCCGGTAGCAATGACAACAGCGTCAGGCTTTAAAGACATTATTGACTTTTCATCAGCGTGGAAACCTTTTCTTATTTCCACTTCACTGTCTTCTAAAACGGTCTCAAACCATTTTATTAGTTCTCCATTTTTAGGAGTAGTAAGAGAAGAAAATAAAGCGGTGCCACCCAATCTTTTCATTTGTTCCAAAAGGGTTACTTTATGCCCCCGGCTAGCGGCTATTCGAGCACACTCAAGACCTGCAGGCCCCCCGCCCACTATGACAATATTTTTTAATTTTTGTGGAAGGGTAGTTTCTGTTTCATAGTCGCCTAATCTTGCATTTACTGCACAAACAGGCTCACCATTCCAAAAATTTTGTGCCACGCATACAAAGCAATTTATACATGGGCGGATTTTCTCTGGTGAATTGTTGATCAGTTTATTAGGTAACTCAGGATCGGCGAGGAGCTGGCGGCCCATTGCGACAAATTCACAGTTATTGTCGGCAATCAATTTTTCACCATCTCTAGGCTCGATGCGTCCAACAGCTATAACTGGGACACTTACAGCAGATTGAACAGTTTTAGCTAAGTGGCTGTATTGACACTTTTCCCACGGCAAAGGTCCTTCAGTAAAGCCCACTCCGGTTCCAGACGAAGAAATTGCGGATACGTGAATCGCATCTGCCCCAGCCTTTTCAGCTATGACTGCCGTATTAGAGGCTTCTTCTACAGTGATACCGTTTTCGAGTCCGTATTCGCGGCCGTCTATTCTGACAACAATCGCGAACTCGCTCCCACATTTCTCTCTAATTTTTTTAACTATTTTGCTTAGTAGCTTGGTTCTATTTTCTATAGAACCACCCCACTCATCTTCACGCCTGTTCCAAGCTCTTGAAAGAAAAGTTGAAATCAAATAGCCGTGTGCGGCATGAATTTCAATACCGTCAAGATTTGCTTCTTTAATTCTTGAAGCGGCCGAGACAAATGCTTCAATTATTTCTTCTAATTCTTCGGTTGAAGCTGCCCTGAAAGTAGGCAATTTACCCCCTGTGAGAGTGGCCATTTTCATCAATTCGTCATTTGTCGTGTTATGAGCCATGCCTAAAGTATCGAAAGACGGAATTGGAAGAGAGGGGACTAATACAGGTACATCACGGGAGATATCTAAACCAGATATTCTGCCGTGATGACAAGCTTGGACGATGACCCGTGCGCCATGCTTATGAACACGTTCTGCGAGTTTTTTGAGCCCTGGTATCACTTCATCGCTTGCTAGAGAAGGCTGATGTTTAGATGTTGCTCCGTCAGGCCATTTAACAGCTGAGGTCTCAAGAATTAATAGTCCGGCTCCACCTTTTGCTCTATCTTCATAATGTTGAAGCGTTTTATTGCTGATCAGGCCATCCTCAGTGCAATTATTTTGGTCCATTGCAGGCATGACAATTCGATTACGTAAAGTCAAAGGGCCTAGAGTGCCTTGGGACAGAAGTCTGGGAAATTCTTTGCGCATCTTTAATTTTTACGCATTTATGAAGTTAAAACCACTAGGGGGCAAAAAATTAGACTAAACGACCCATAGCTTTTGTGCGCCAGGCGTCAGTTGATTCAACTGCATTAAAAGTAAAGCAGTGCACCCCCGTGATTTCGAGTTCTTCCGCATGATTAGAAATTGGGACTATTAATTTGTTTGGATTGTAACCGCGTGGGGAAAGAAGTTTAAAAACTGTTTTTTTGTTTTTTTTCAGATAACGGCTGGAAACACCAACTCCTAAACGAAGAGAAATATTAATTAACTTTTTCATGTCTACAGCTCCCGGAAGGCCAAGATGGCAAGGGAGTGTTACACCCGCTTTTCTGCAACTTTTTAGCCAATTCGAAATAGTTTCTGTTTCAAAACACATTTGAGTAGCCATGTAGCCGTTCAGGCCACTTTCGTAGATCATTTCCTGTTTTTTTACCAAAGAGTCGGCTAGCGCGGATTCAGGAATCGAAGGGTGCCCGTCAGGGTATGAGCCGATTCCAATAGTTTTGATGTTGGGGGTTTTGTCTAAGAATGAACGAAGCAGGCTAGGTGCATCCGTAAAAGGTCCGCGTTGATCAGCATCTCCGCCGATTATGAAAACTGTTTCTATTCCTAGAGTTTCGATACGTTTAACAATTTGAGTCACGTGTTCTTCGCTTTCAACCATTCGCGCAGCAAAATGGGGGATGGTTGAGTGACCGTTGTCTAAAAAGTTTTCACAAAGTTCAAGTGTTGCTTCAATGTCTTTGGCAGGTGAGCAAGTTATAGAAATCGTAGATGATTCAGGTAAGTGTTTTCCTTGTTCATGGACATTTTTTAAAGGGATTAGCTCGTAGGTCATCTCTTTCAGAAGTCTGAGCTGAGTGGATTTATTATTAGTCTTGTTCGTTAATTTTTTTTGATTAGGTTTCATATCAACTAAGCCCAACGATTTCACCGTTTTCGTCGATGTCTATACCAGCTGCTGCTGGGGTTTTACCTAATCCAGGCATTGTTCGCATTTCACCGCAGATTGGATAAACAAAACCAGCTCCAATTGAAGCTCTAACCTCTCTTATGGGCAAAGTCCAACCAGTGGGCGCACCCTTTAGCGAGGCATCGGAAGAAACAGATAGATGAGTTTTGGCTATACATACTGGTAGGTTGCCAAAACCATTTCCTGTGTAGGAGTCAATTTGTTTTGTAGCAGTAGGTGAAAATTCAACATCTTCCGCTCCGTAGACTTTAGTTGCAACAGTTTTAATTTTTTCTTTTATGTTCATTTCATCCGGATATAAGACTGAGAAATTAGTTTTTTCTTCAGTAGCTTCCGCTACGGCTTCTGCTAATTCGCCAGCACCTACTCCGCCTTCTGAAAAATGATTAGTTATTGCACATCTAGCGCCACACTCTTCGGCTATTTCGGCGATCGCTGATAGGTCGGCATCGTGATCTTCGGGAAAACGATTTATTGCGACAACCGGGCTTACTCCATGGATTCGGACATTTTCGATTTGTTTCCGTAGGTTTGCTCCACCTTCGTGGACTTCGTCGGGGTTTTCGGCTAATAGGTTCTCAGGCAAAGGCTTTCCTGCGACTATTCGATGATTGCCCGAGTGGGCTTTCAGTCCTCTTACTGTTGCAACTAAGACAGCAGCATCTGGAGACATTCCTGAGTAGCGACATTTTATATTGAAGAAACGTTCTGCTCCCATATCCGCCCCAAAGCCTGCTTCGGTTAACAGGAAGTCGCCGGTGTGTATTCCTATTTGATCAGCGATGATTGAGGAGTTGCCGGTGGCAATATTTCCGAATGGTCCGCAGTGCACTAGAGCGGGAGTTCCCTCAAGTGTTTGCATGAGATTTGGTTTAATTGCTTCCTTTAAGAGAACTGTCATTGCACCAGCTACTTCAATATCGTCAGCTGTAACCGGGGTCATTGCTTTGTCATATCCGACAACTATCCTGCCCATTCTTTCTCTCAGATCTGCTAGGGAGGTGCATAAAGCCAAGGCTGCCATTACTTCTGAAGCAGCTGTAATATCAAAACCGGTCTCACGTGGGATGCCATCTAGGCGACCGCCTAGTCCAACCATTGCATTTCTTAACGAGCGGTCGTTTATATCTATTACACGCCTCCAAGTTATGTTATGGATATCAAGGCCTAGTTCGTTGCCATGAAAAAGATGAGAGTCAAGCATGGCGGAACACATATTGTGAGCGGCTGTGACTGCATGCATGTCACCTGTTAGATGAAGATTGAAAAGCTCCATAGGAACTACTTGTGAGTATCCACCACCTGCGGCACCGCCTTTAATACCAAAAGTGGGACCAAGCGATGGTTGACGGATAGCGATAGTTGCGCGTTTTCCTATGTGGGAGAAACCTTGCCCTAATCCAACGGTTGTTGTTGTTTTGCCTTCTCCTAAAGGTGTCGGCGTTATGGCGGTTACAACCACATATTTTGCCTTAGGTTTATCTGCCATAGCGTCAATTGCTTCAAGTTTTATTTTTGCGGCACCTTCTCCATAGAGCTCTAAAGATTTCTCAGGAATGCCTGATTCTTTCGCTATATCTGTTAATGGTTTTAGTTCTGCTTTACGTGCAATTTCTAAATCTGACGGAAAAGACATTTTCTCTCACTCCACTAGAATTTGATTTATAAGATTATTATTTTAACTCTTTTACCACAAAGCGGGAAACATTCCCATAATGCGGGATACTATGCGAATTCATCTGGTAATTCGTCTTTTCGTTTTGCTATGAAATCGAGCATGGCTTCATCTATTGCTTCATCAAGAGGGGGTGGTTCATAGTCATTTAGCATTTTTTTCCAAATAGTATTTGCTCGCTGAGCAGCGTCTAGACTGCCTTCTTCAGACCATTGTTCGTATGAGTCATTGTTTGCGATATCAGAGACAGCGAAAGCTGTTTCGAAGTTTTTTAGGGTGTGTTCAGAACCTAAGAAATGTTGACCTGGTCCTGTCTCTTTAATAGCATCTAAAGCTTGCCCATTTTCAGAAAGGTCTACGCCTTTTACGAAACTTGCTGCTAAACCACACTGATCCGCATCAATAATAAATTTTTCGTAGCCCATGGCAAGGCCACCTTCTAGCCAACCAGCCGAATGAAGCATGAAATTAACGCCTCCTAAAATAGCTGGAATAAAAGTAGAGATACTTTCAGAAGCAGCTTGCGCATCAGGTATTTTCGAAGCACAAAGATTTCCTCCTGAGCGAAACGGCACACCTAGGCGACGCGCTAGAGCCGCCACTGTGTACAAGATAAGAGCGGGTTCGGGTGTACCAAAAGTTGGTGCGCCTGTTTGCATGGACATTGACATTGCAAAAGATCCAAATACGGTAGGTGCCCCAGGATTGACGAGTTGGATAAAAGTCATACCTGCCAGTGCTTCTGCAAGAGTTTGGGCCGCGACACCAGCAACTGTCACAGGTGCCATAGCTCCTGCGACTATGAAGGGACTAATAACTGTTGCTTGATTTGAACGAGCGTAAACCTCTGCTGCCCCGAGCATCGATGCGTCCCAACACATTGGTGATGAAGCATTAATAAGGCTCGTCATTACCGTGTTCTGATCTAAGAACCCTTCACCGAAAACCATTTCTGCTAAGGCAACAGAATCTTGAGCTCTTTCGGGCGCAGTAACTGAACCCATAAAAGGCTTGTCACTGTATTTCAAATGTGAATAAACCATATCAAGGTGTCTCTTGCTGACAGGTATATCTACAGGTTCTACAATAGTTCCGCCTGAATGATGGAGATGTGGGCTCATATAAGCGAGCTTTACAAAATTTCTAAAATCTTCGATATTTGCATAACGTCGACCGTTATCTAAATCGAATGCAAAAGGGGACCCGTAAGCTGGTACTAGTACAGTCGCATCCCCTCCGATTTGAACGTTATTAGAGGGGTTGCGCGCGTGCTGTGTATATGAAGAAGGTGCAGACTTAGTTACTATCTCCCTGCACATACCTTTAGGAAATCGAACACGTTCTCCATCGATAGTTGCTCCGGCGTTCTTAAACAATTCCAAAGAGGAGGGGTAATCGCGAAAATCAATTCCCACTTCTTCAAGAATAATGTCAGCATTGTTTTCAATTATTTCAAGACCCTCTTCTGACATGATTTCATAGGGTGGGATAGTACGCATTAAATAAGGAGTTGAAATAGCTGTAGATTCTTCTCGTGCAGCTCTTCGAGCTTCCCTTCCTCCTGCTCTTCTACGTGGAGTTTGATCAGTCATCTAACTTTCTTTCTCTATTGCGTCTATTTTTTCGTGTGGGTTTTGTTGATTCGTTTTTTTGAGGTAAATCCACATATGAACTAAGGAACGGGTAGTCAGCAGTTTTGTGTGGTATAGCCATAGCTTCTACAAAGTGATCTTGAAAAGCAACCTCTGTCGCGATTTCGATTTTTTCAATGTCATTAACTAAAGTTTGGATTTCTTCCCGTGATGACTTTGAAAGCAGTGCCATAACAGCTCCTGAACCTGCAGCATTACCAACTGAAGAAACTTTTTCCTTTTGGCAGTCTGGTATCAAACCTAGAACAGTAGCTCTAGTTGTATCTATGTGGCTACCAAAGGCGCCAGCTAGCTGTATTGAATCAATTTGATCGGTTTCCAAATAGTCCATTAACAGTCTTACACCGGCATAAAGAGCTGCTTTTGCTAGTTGCACCGCTCTCACATCATTTTGTGTTACAGAGATAATTTTTTCTTTATTAGGAGACTTGTATAAGATATATGAAAAAGTTCGACCATCAGGTTCGATATGTTTGCAAGGATTTGTTCCTTCGCCCCCTATAACGCCATCCGCAGTCATTAATCCAGCTAAAAGCAATTCAGCAACTACTTCTATAATTCCTGAACCGCAAATTCCTGTGACTCCAGTATTTTTGATCGCATCCGAAAAACCCTCCTGATCGGACCATGGTTCTATTCCTATAACTTTGAAACGAGCTTTTCCGTTTTCAGGATTTATCCTCACACGCTCTATAGCTCCTGGCGTAGCTCTCTGACCGCTATTTATTTGTGCTCCTTCAAAAGCAGGTCCTGTGGGGCTTGATGCAGCGAGTATTCTTCCTTTTCCAGCCAAAAGAATTTCTGCATTTGTACCAACATCCACTACTAGATTTATTCCATCTTCGTGTTGAGGCTTTGTTGCTAAAAGTACACCCGCCGTATCAGCTCCGACATGGCCAGCTATGCAAGGTAGAACATGAACTCTGGTTGCAGGATTAGCCTGAATAGACAAATTCACAGCAGTTGTGTCTATTGCTTTGTCTTCAAACAAAGTAAATGGTGCAACACCCAGAGGAGTCGGGTCATAACCCAGAAATAAATGATGCATGATTGGATTTCCTACCAAAGTTATCTCAAATACATCTTCGCGATTAGTGTTTGAATTATCACACAATTCACCAACGAGACTGTTAAGCGCATCTTGGACAACTTCTGTTAGCTCATTCTCAGCACCTTTATTCATCATCACATAAGAAACTCTGCTCATTAGATCTTCACCAAAACGAATTTGTGGATTCATAACCCCGGCACTTGCTAGAACCTCACCTGATAGAAGGTCGCATAAATGCCCAGCAATAGTTGTTGATCCCACATCAATAGCTATTCCAAATATTTGATCTTTAAAGCCTGGCCAAACTGCAACTAGTGATTCTCCGTCTCTAACAACTGCTGTGTAAGTCCCGTCAGAAGCAGGTAATTCATTTTCTTTGATTTTATTAATTAAGTTATTTAAACCCCATTGTTCTTGTAAGGATAGAAACAGTGAGTCAAAAGACGTGCTATCGATGCTCTTTTCGATTTCCACAAAATGTAAAGAAACTAGGGGTTCAATTACAAGATCAGTTAGGTCTACTGTTTTCCGAATAACCTGTTTATGTATATGGCTATCTGGTGGAATATCTATGATTAGATCTCCAAGTATTTTTGCTGAACAAGCAAGCCGCCTGTTTCCCCCCATCTCTTTACGGCCCTTGTAGTTGACCTCTAGATCACCGGGAGCGCTGATGTTCTCTTCTCGGGCATTTATTTTATGTTTTGCAAACTCGCCAAAGGCCGGTTCAATCTGACAGCGACCACAAATACCACGACCTCCGCAAACTGAATCAAGATCAACCCCAAGTTTTCTCGCCGCTTCAAGAAGAGTCGAACCGTTTTCAAAGTAGTCGCGGTGGCCAGATGGAGTAAAAACTACAAGACTTTTTTCTTTATTAGTTTCCATAGGATCCGATGTTTCTTTAGATTTATATTTAACTTCTTCTGCGTCCACTTCTTCTTGTTCTCGATGAGGCATCCGGGTCTCGGTGGGTTTCTATCCAGGCCGCACAATTTGCATCTTGTCCAGAAAGAACATCAGCAGCTTGAATAGCAGTTTTTACTTCAGCGTGAAGTGGATTCATAATAGCGGAAGTCATTCCGTGAGAAATGGCCATAGATAAAAAGGCCCCAGTAATTGCATGACGATTAGGGAGTCCGAAACTTACATTAGAAGCTCCACAAGTTGTATTTACACCGAGTTCTTCCCTTAGTCGTCTGACTAAAGTGAAGACTTGATTTCCTGCATCCGCCATAGCGC
>MDTB01027939.1_pt1 | contig 11776 bp, 12 predicted proteins | sample 811161 | NCBI WGS metagenome assembly MDTB01 (sample SAMN05326650, study PRJNA326480) | marine metagenome | isolation source: seawater | place: Mediterranean Sea | collected 2009
AATCGGCTTTGGTGACAGCGGCAATCATTCTCTCGCGCTGACGTTCCTGCCGGATTTGGGCCAGCCGTGCTTTGACCTTAGGGTCGCCCTCAAGCTGACGATGCTCATCCTTCACTTCCTGCTTAGACATTCGCAGCTTTTTCTTATGATCAAATTTTTGAAAAGAAAAATCCAGCACCGCGACAACGGTCATGATGGCAACACACCAAAACACGAGAACAATTGCAATGTCCTCTATTTTTTCCAGGCTCGTAAATAAATCTTGAGCGGCATAGAGTTCGATATCGTCCAACATGGGCATCGCTATGAAAAATGACACGACGGCCACCAATATTAATTTTACTAGCCCCTTACCGAATTCCACCAAGGATCGGGGACTCACTAGCTTTTTGATGCCCGACATAGGGCTCATACTTTGAAACTTGGGTTTAATCGCCTCGGTTGAAAAATTACTCCCTACCTGAACCCACGTAGATATCAGACCTAACACCAGAAAAAATATGAGGATGGGACCCGTGATAAAAAAGAGGCTGAGAACCGTCGCACTAAAAACCCCGCTAAGAGACTCTGAGTCCACAGGAATGGCGTGCGGCTGTTCAAGAAACTGAAAACTAAGCAACGCTACCTTCGGCATCATCCACGGGACAAAGGTAACAATTGCAAACAACAGTCCCGCCAAGGCAGCCCAGCTATTCACTTCCTGCGACTTTGCAATATTACCTTTTCTACGGGCGTCCTGAAGCCGTTTGCCCGTAGGTTCCTCTGTCTTTTCTGAATCGTCTTGGTCAGCCATTTACCCGGTCTTTGTAATTATGGTGCCAAGAACGGGTTCAGACCGTCTTGAGCATGAGAGATGAACGTCAGAAGGATGCTGGGCATTACAATCATAAAAAGAACAATGCTCAACACCAACTGGAAGGGCATGGCGACAAAGAATATCGGTATTTGCGGGGACAGGCGGGTCATCAGGCCGAGGGCCAAGTTATACACAATAGATACGACAATAAATGGCGCGGCCAATTGTACGCCAAGTTTGAAGGCGGCAGAGACCTGGCGGACGATCAGCTCCGAAATATCTCCCGTGATGTGCGAAGCGCCCGGTTTGAACAGGGTATAACTGTCGATGAGGGCCTGTATCAAAACATGGTGAAGATCGGTCACAAACAACAGCAATGTAGCTGCGGTTGAGAGAAAACCAGCGACAATCGCACTCTGTTGTTGGGAAATTGGATCAAAGATCAGAGCGTTAGCCATGGCGGATACGAAAGAAATTATCGTTCCTGCGACCTGAACGGCGGAGAACATGATCAAAGCGGTGGTGCCGAGAACTGCCCCGGAGAGAATTTCCCCCGCAAGAATTAAAAGCAGCAGAAGTGGGGCGCCTGGCATTGCTGGCAATATGTCCATCAACAATGGGGTTAATAAAAACGAAACTGCAAGTGCAATAGACAGCCGGGTCCTGACATTGACCTGCTTGCCCCGAAAACCAGGAAAAAGAAAAAAGGCTGCGCCCACTCGGGCAAAAATCATCAGAAAAGCGAAAATATTAAGGGAGAGGATTTCTTCGAGCATGGGCCAAAGACGGCTCCTAACCCAGACCAATAATCATGTCGAACAGCGTATTCGAGAACTCCAAGACCGACGTCATCATAAACGGCATGAACACAATGACAGCTGCAAAGATAATGATAATTTTCGGAACGAAGGTTAGCGTCATCTCTTGAATGGACGTTAGTGTCTGGAAAATAGCAATAATTAGGCCAATCACGAGGCCCGCCGCCATAATGGGGCCACCCGCCTTTAAGATGACAAAAAATGTCAATCGGGAGATCTCAAGGACGTCGGCCTGGTTCATGCGCTTCGGCTCGATTAAATCGGCATCCGCAAGATTTCGCGATACGCTTCCATCACCTTATCCCGGACAGCCACCACCGTATTCAACGTCAACTCTGCTTCCGACACGGCCATGACAACCGAGTTGAGATCAGCCTGACCAGCGGCGGCGGCTGCAGATTGTATCTCAGATTTCTTACCAACTTCCACAGCCGACTCAGCGAAATTTTTGACCATCGCTGAGAAATCGTTGACAGAGGAAGCCTCGGAAGGATTGCCGGGCGACTCACTCAGCCGCTTCAGTGCTGAGTTATATGCTCCGATGGCATTGGTTGATTCAATGGTCATTCAAGTTCCCCCTAATCGACCCTTAATAAGAAGCCGATTTTTTTTATGTGTTAACGCAGTAAGCCGATAGTCTTTTGCATCATGCTTCTGGCAGAACGGATAGCCGTCAGGTTTGCTTCGTAGGACCGCTGCGCCTCCCGCATGTCCATAACTTCGATCAGGGTATTCACATTCGGCGTTTTGACATAGCCAGCCTCGTTGGCCGCCGGATGACTGGGGTCAAATCGCTCCCCAAATTTTGAATTATCTTCCCCCAACCGTTTTACTCGAACGAGATCAACGCCAAGTTTCCGGTCCAGAACATCTTCAAAAACAATATTTTTTCGGCGATACGGATCTTGTCCCGGTTCGGTCCCCAATGAGTTCGCGTTCGCGATGTTTTGGGAAATCACTCGCAACCGAGTCCCCTGGGCTCGCATGCCTGCAGCGGATATTTTTAGAGATGACATTAAATCGTCGGCCAAAATATTTCTCCTTATTCCCTTTTTAACGACGTCCAAAGACCACATCCCTCTGAGGGTCACGGACCTTGGGAGTTAACTACCTCTTCGGGTCACCGCTTTGAACATCAACATCTGCTTCTTATAAATTTGGGTCATGAGGTTGTGATTGGTTACGGTCTCATTCATTTTGACCATTTGCTCTTCGATCACGACCGCGTTGCCGTCGGGTGCCGTCTCGTAAGGTTCCTTCACCTCTCCTGAGACAAAGTCACCGCGCCCGCCAGCAGGCCCATCTTGAATATGAGCCACATTTGTGCGGTTAAGAGCTACTTCCGTTTGTTCCTGACGGGAGTCATTCAGCACCTGTCGAAAATTGAGCGCCTTGAGATCACGAGAAGAATAATTAGGTGTATCAGCATTCGCCACATTTTGGGCGAGCAATTCTTGGCGCTGCCCCAGCCAACTCATGCGGCTTCTTAGCAGCCCAAACATAGGCAGATTGGTAAGTTCCATCGCACCGTCCACCAAGCATTCTAGCTAGAACACTCATTTAATTAATGCCGGATTTTATCCGGCGTTCACGCGAGAATGAGCTTTCGCTCTTTTTTAAATGATGTCAGAACGGTCTTAAAAAATAGTTACCGTGCGAAAATATTGCCTATCTAGCAACGGGCGAAGCACATTGAAAATAAACTTTCTGTCTTAAAAATATGCTAGATATTATTATGATAGAAAGTTTATTTAGTGTAGCTAACTTTCGAATTTTTAACGAGAGGAGTAAGTGGGTCGCGCCAATTTATACAATTGGCTTTATGATTAAAGCAGCGGCCTTTGTCAGCGTTTTTGTATTGTGGCAAAAAAACTGCCCCGGACACTGCGATTGGTAGCATAGAAGGAGTTGCTTACGACCCTGTCCACAAGGCTCTGAAGATCTATTTCTAACACCGCACAGACAAAGGCGCATCAAAAAATCGGAGCCGGGACCCTCTACGCATAAAAATTATGGCTTCGGTTATATCCTTTGCAAGTCTGACAACATCAAAGCGCTTTTCGACCAAAACGGGTTAATGCCATAACGAGGTTAGCACGGCGCGAGATCATAGGACGGTATTAAATTTGGAGTCACAATGTATTGAGAACTGATACAAAACAACCCAAGGTCCAATCTAAGAGCGAAACGCATTAAAAAGTACTAATTTGGCATGTGAATTTAAGAGGTTCGTTAAAATAATTTAGTAGTTAGATATATTCATTATTTACGTTAATGGATTTTTCTGGTTCGGAACAGCTAAATATATTCCCATCGAAAAAAACCCCGCCACACGGCGGGGTTTTTCCTGTGCTTCGCATAGCCTGGTGAACTAGGAGCGACAGGTTATCTTTGCATCATATTGGAACGGTCGGTCCGTCCAAGACGGCTGTATCCAGACCCCAACTTCACCCGCCAACGCCCCTACTCGTGCATGGACGTTGAAGGTGGCCTTCTGGGCGCTATCCAGCTTCAAACGGCGTTTCGTGATTATGGTCCTGCCAGCGGTCTGGTAAATGTTAATATTGCCGAGGCGCGGCCACCCATCGCCTAAATTTATCACCGAAAAAACTGGGGTACGCCCGCGACATCTTGCTGAAACTTCTAAATCCAGTATGTCATGGATCGAGCCGTTAGAGATTTCTTCGGTCGGTAACGATGCATTGAACGAGCGCGATGTTTGCGGCCCGGGCAGGTTGGCGAATTGCAATGCCTGTCGCGTCGCAGCGCGGAACACGCCAGCAAGCGCGCTGCCCGCGCCGGACATTGGATATTCATCCGTCGGATTGGAGGCAGCCAGCCGTCCGCCGTGTTTTTCCTGAAGGCATTGTGTCACGAGAATGCGTTTTTCTATATCGCCGATATGTTTTTCTAAGGTGGCACCCCTCAGACGAATGCCCCGCGATTTAACAATTGCCGTGCCATCCTTCTCGTGGATGGCTCGCATTTTGTTTTTGTAATCCCGCCACTTGTCGAGGTAAAGCTCCCACTTTCCTCTGTAGCGCTGCTCGACATAATTCACGATCTTATCGTGATTAGTCTTCCACCACTTAACCTCGGGTAGGTCAGGACAGGAGGCGGCTTGAGCTTCATTATTTGGTTGGGTCGTCATAATCATCGTACCGGTCATCATCACCATTCCGGCGATAACGGCCTTTGCTTTTATCCCAGGCATGTACCAATGCTCCTTACTCAATTCTTGAGTAACATGTTGCAACTTCGATTTTTCACGCCCGAGTTATTCTGTCTGGTTGAACTGCGGCGCCTTTGCGCCACTGCTGGTGCAGTTTTTAAAACACACACAAAACCCAAACAGTTCTAAGATTGTTATCCTAAAAATTAAGTCCGAACGGTTAAAGGAAGGTTAAGGCTCGGAAACCAAACGCAAAAATTGGGGCTCAGCTCCTCATCTTTGGGCGATTATGCGGTGCTCTCAAACCAGAATCGAGCAGATGCATGCAGCCCATAAGGCCTTTGTGAAGCACTGACGACAACTGATAAAACAGATTTCCCTTAATTGCGCCCTTCCGGTTTGGCACTGAGCCTAATTAACGCAGCACTCGCAGCTTCTAATTGGTCGTTGGCTAACGATGCTCTCCCCAATGAACAATTCTCAACGGCGTGCTCAGGCTGGATCAAAAAAGGCCAGTGTCCTGACTTCTATGCTCTCGCGTGGAGAGGCATCCGGCGGCGTTGTTGGGTCGGGAAAAGAAGTATGGGCTGTAAAGCGGGCTCGGCCATCCTGCTCGGAGTCGTAGACTTTGAACACAAGCGCCTCTTCCCGCGTCATCCTAGGAAAATAGTACCACCTGTGCTTCGGGTTATAAGAAATTTGATAAGTCTCGCCAACTCGGTCAGGATACCTACGCTCGGAAGCAATCAAGTCATCCGGTGACAATGACTCTGCCTCGCAAATCGCCAAGGGGTCTGATTCGATCAGCATGCAGATCGGCCGCCAGACTTGAATGACCGCACATCTGTGTTGTAGCAGATAGCTAGCTTCATCGGGGAGTATATCGCGCACGCGCTGTGGCCCTGACCACTCCGTATAATCGTTATGGACACGGCGCACAGGCTCTCGTAGATGCTTCTCTTCCCTATCTTCCCGTTTACCTGATCGGATCGTGTGATCAAAAATCACAACCCGAGACGCGCCAGAGGCCCGCTGCACGAGCTTTTCAGCTTCGGGATAGTAAACCTCAGAAAGTTCATCGGGGTCGAGAAAATTTTTGACCTTTGTATGATGATCAATAAATTCAAAACCATGCGTGTCGAGAGAGAAGTCAGCTTTGTTGGGCCGACCGTTGTAAACCGTCATGAAATGCTCCTCACATACCCCTGTATATTTTCGTTCAAGATTCCCCGCCTCCATCGTCTCGTTGACGGGCTTGTCGCCTGTATCAACACTGTATGTGAGTTGGGCTTGGATACTATCGGGATATGTTTTTGGAGAGAGTGGTTGGTCCATAATTTCATCCACCTAAAAAGTTATCGCCCTATAATTGGGAAGCCAGATGTAACGGAGGTCTTACGCCTTCACAAGCTCTCTCGCACCCCGTGTAATAGACAAACCGGTTAACCCGTTTTTAAGCAAGTTGGCCCATTGTAATAGGCAATAATTACCTACTAAAAATTGGTGGTGAGATTGTGGCGGATACCGGAGATCGAGACGGCATCGAAGAAACAAAACCAATTGCCGGATCAAACCCTAAAAGCAAGAAGCGTCAAAAGGCTGTCGCTTTATCCGATCAGGGAAAAAGAGACACGCGGCCACGCGTGGTGGCCAGCGGACACGGTGGTGTCGCCGAGCAAATCCTTCAGCTTGCGTGGGCAAACGACATCAAGGTCCGTGAAGATGCTGATCTTGTCGAGATTCTATCAGCGATTGATGTGGAGAGTGAAATCCCCATCGAGGCTTTTGCCGCTGTTGCTGAAATTCTCTCTTACCTCTATCGGGCCAATGCCGGTCTGATCCAGCTGGAAGACAAAAAGGACAATTGATCATGATCGTTTCTCTTGAAGCCAAAATCGATACTATATTTAACGACGTGCGAATTGCAGAGTCAGCCATCCAAGAGGGAAGACTCGTCGACCTAGCCCCTCTTGAGAGCAGAATCAAGGATATGTGCTCCGCTGTTTCGGATAAAACGCAGCAGCCCTCATTCTCCGACAGCAGCGCGCTCCAACGCCATCTCTCAATTCTTATGGATGACCTCGATTATCTAGAAAAACTAGTGACCGCAAAGAGAGAAGGGGTGGACCCTCCGACCTCCTCGCCAGTAACGGCCTAGCGCCGCTTGACAATCGACCCCTTAATATCAATTGAGCAAATACACATGGAGCTAGAAGCAGTTAATTATCTTAAATTTGTTCTTGCACTTGTTTTTGTGCTGGGACTGATTGGCGGATTTGCGATCCTAGCAAAACGTGCCGGATTGGGGAACCGTGGACCCATTGTGCGCGGGAAATCAAAGCGACTGTCCATTATCGAGTCCATGTCGCTCGACCCCAAGCGGAGAGTCGTCCTGATCCGCCGGGATGATGCGGAACATTTAATTTTGCTTGGAACCCAGAACGAGCAGATCATTGAGACAGAATTGGCTGTGACAGATGCGCTTGAAGAGGCGCCTTCCTCCAAACCTTCCTTTCTCAAGGCATTGGACCTTCCGAACCGGGCTTCGGGTTAGGGGCCGAATTGATGTGTAGATTTTTCACCCAAACATTATTTGGCGGCCTGGCGTCTGTTACGGTCCTTCTGGCCGCGCACCCAGCTCTCGGTCAGAGCTTTTCCCTGGATCTTGGCGAGGGCCCTAGCTCCACCGGCCGAATTATTCAGCTTTTTATTCTCATCACGGTCCTCAGTCTGGCCCCATCTATTTTGGTAATGGTGACGTCGTTTACACGCATTGTGGTGGTGCTGTCGTTTTTAAAAACAGCAATGGGCACCCAGCAGACCCCGCCCAATCAGGTGATGATCAGCCTTGCCCTCTTTCTCACGATCTTCGTCATGATGCCGACACTCGAGAAATCCTGGGAGCAGGGTGTACGCCCCTTCATCGACGGCGAAATCGACGAGAAACAAGCATTTGCCAAAAGTTCTGCGCCAGTCCACGAATTTATGAGAAGACATGTTCGGGAACAGGATCTAAAATTATTTATGGATGCCGCAAAAACCGGAGAAATTGCGCGTCCTCAGGACATTCCGATGCAAACTCTGATTCCGGCGTTCATGATTAGCGAACTGAGACGGGCTTTCGAGATTGGATTTCTCGTCTTTATCCCGTTCCTAGTCATAGATATGGTGGTTGCGTCAGTGCTAATGTCGATGGGCATGATGATGTTACCGCCGATCATAATTGCCCTTCCGTTTAAGATCATATTTTTCGTGCTGGTAGATGGGTGGTTCCTTATATCGGGCAGCCTATTGGAGAGCTTTGCCGGGATGTGACGGCCTTAGTCTAAAGGGCGTAAAGTCCAAACATTCGGTAAAGTCAGTTAAGCTGGCTTAGGTTACCTTCTTTCAAGCGTTCTTTGTAGTCCGCCATGAAACTTTTAAAATTGCTGACGGTTTTTACCTTGCCGGCCACTGATCGAAAATCAACCAGTCCGGTCGCACCTGGCGAAGCGATCAGTTGGAAGGCGTCTTTTAGCGTAGTATTGTCCATGGCTGCCCCATAGTCAGCCAATAGTCTCGCAGATCCGGTATCAAAACCGGCAAGAGCGAGTGCAACACCCAGATTTAAGACGAACAGTGCCTGTTGCTCATCCAGCGGCTGGCCGGGCGTCGCTCCCGTCGACCGAACCAAGCGTCTAAGAACATTTACCGTCTGGGGCCATTCCTTGGCCTTCCAGAACACCTCATTTCGCAGGAGATCGGCACTCCGGCTAGCATCGTCTTTTAGAATAGCTAGAGCCTCACCTTGACGATCAAGGTCAATGAGCGCCCGAGCTTGTAACTTCAGCCTTTCAGTCACTAACTGAGGAGCCAGACTAATTCCATTACTTTTCTGTAAAGCGGCTAATGCTAGCTCAGGTTCCTTATTAAGAATCCTTATTGTCGCGAGTCGCGCACCAACCTTTGCCTTTTCAGCGCCATTCAACCTAAAATCAACCTGCCTTTGTAATAGCTCAGCTGCGCGGCCTAGAAGATCGACCTGTGCCAACCTGTCTGCAAGCTTGCGGATCATCGTATCTCCCTTTTCACCGGAGGGAGTTAACTCCTTAAATTCATCAAAAAGACCGAGTGACTCGATCGGTGACATCATATCTGCACCATCGTTGAGATATAGCTCGTTAAATACGTCAGACATTTCTTCAGCCACTTCCGGAGCAAGCGCGTGGCCCGGGAAATATGTTGCGGCCGATCTTAATGCACGCAAGCCGCTCTTAAATTTATTGGCCTGCAAGTAGTATCTGCTTAATTTTCTTAAAACGCCAAATTCAAAATCGCCTCCGCGCCAATCAAACTGTAGTCCTTCCAAATCCTTTATAACCTCTTCGGTTGTGATTTTTTTTGAAGCTAACAATAACTCGTTACGACTTCTTATTGCTCTGGCAACACTTGGTCGATGATCCCCCTTCGCAGTCGCGTCCCAAGCTTCAACGGCAGAGTCGAAATTTCCTACTAAATGTTGAAGCTTACCCTCAATTAGCGCGAGTTGGTCCACCTCCTTGGGCGTGAGGTCTTCCTCAGATATAGCTTGAAGATAAACATTAGCAGTTTTTGCATCACCATCAGATATCGCTGTATCAGCGATAAGAATGCCTAAGGGTAACTTCAATTTTTTTGGATAAGACCTTATAATCTGACCCTTTTCTTTCAGTATTTTCGCAGCACCTTTGACGTTGCCTTGGGCCACAGAATTAGCAGCACGCCAGAACAACCCCTCATCAGTATCGTCTAGTGTTTTGTGCATAAGGTCTTTAGCTGCCTCATCGTGCCTACCAACAAGAAAACTAGAACCACCTCTCAACACCAAAAATTGAGAATCATCGGTTAATGCCGGATTATCCTCCACCATTAGGCGCAACACCCCTAGCGCTTCGTGCGCAAAATTTTGTGCAAAATAGTACTCGGCTAATCTTTGTCTGGACTGTTGCTTTTCGGAGCCCCTTGTCGCTACGATTTTATCCAACAACTTCTCGCGATATTGCCTAAACTTATCCAATCCATTACGCCGAGGTATTCGCCATGCACTCGGTTTGAATACGCGGGTAATTGATCCCAAAGATGCTATCTGAGCATTTGCTGTTACTCTCGAGGTCAAATTTGACAGGACAAGTTTACTCCCTGAGGTAATTTCGATTCCCCTGCGAATCGACCTGACCCGCAGGTCATCTATCTTTGGCTCAATTACTACACCCTGGGCAGTTTCCGAGAGAATAAACTGAGGAAACGTTCGCCGATAATTGATCCCGTGAGAGAGCGGGAGGACAGGTACCACGATTAAATTATTACCAACAGAAGCATTATTGAAAGCGATCGGCTGGCTGGCTTGATCAACCGGCAGAAAAAGTCGGGGGCCAGATGGTGTATCGAGCTCTGGCTTCACCTCTATAGACGATAAGGGCTTTAGCGGCTGTTTTTTAAAGTCAAATATCCACGCCAATCCATCCCGCCTGATAGAGGGGTTGAAACCGTTCGCTAGAGTAAACTTTAGGAATGTTCCTCGTGCAGCCGAAACCTTGTCAGCCGTAATTAAGATACCATTCGAACTATCTATTATACTGCGGAGATCGAATTCACGTTTTTTGTCAAAAACCATCCATAATGCGCCGTTTCGTCGATAGACAGCTGAAGCAACAGGCTCTTGCCAGTTGATCCGAATACTTGCCTCCGTATCTGGTGAGAGCTCAGGCAATATTTTGGAATTTTTTTCAGTCGGTCTCCGTGCTTCAGGCGATAGGACAACAGGTTGGCTAGAGCCATTAATTGATTTTTTTGACTGCGTAGAATTTGTCCTCTTTAGTGCTTCCTTCCGAGTTTGAGGTTGGCCTGGGGTCCGTTTTGAATCCTGAAGGGTACTAGCCTTTGGAGCTTCTCCGGAACCTAATACGGTATTGTTTGAATTATTAATAATTTTGGGATCAAAAATATCTAATGCAACGCGGTTACCATTGAAAAAATGCCGTATCCGTGATGTTGCCGGAATTTCCAAAACCACACGCGTTTTATTTTCCCTCACAGAAGATTGGGCATCACCAACATTGAGATTTTTTTTATTACGAACCCTCGATAAATCGATGCTAGCGGGCCGGTCAAAGTAAATAGTAGCGCGGTCTGCTTCGCGCTCGACTTGATACGTAACCTTCTTATTCCAATCAAAAACTACACGACCGTGTCTTTGGTGACGACCTACGCGCACATTTAATTTTTCTGTAAATGATGAAGCTATGTCACGGGAAATTTGAGAGTCTGTGTCAGTTTCAGGCCCAGAAGCTTGATCTATGTTAGCTTGAGCAGAACCCAATGGTTCTCGTCGATACAAATCGACTGTAATCAACCTTCCGCTAAGGTTATAATTCAAGTCGAAATCGTTTTTTAGTGGAAAGATAACTAGGCGCCCCCCTTGGCGAAGGGTTGGCTTACCGATGTAACTAGATAGTTGACCTGGTATGCCGATAAAATTTGACTCTAGCGGGCGCCCGAATCGAATTACCAACTGTCTTTCCAAAATACGCGCTACAAATGGTACAGGAGAAGGCCACAGGAATGATAATCGAGCGTAGTCAGCACGTTGCGATCCTTTGACCCTAACTGCGTCCGCAATTGCGGGCACAGCAGTAATAAATAAAATTAACAGACCAAAAATGGAGATGAGTAATGTAAACAGATACTTACCCATCAGAGTTTACCGCTCGTTGACAAAATCATAACGTCCACACGTCTCGACATTGTCTTTTTTTTATGTGCGGGTAAACCCTTGAGAGCGGATGATCGAGATTTACCAAATCCTATACTTAAAATTTCTTCTGTGTATCCCGCTCTTTTTAACTCGTTAGCGACGACGACCGCCCGAGCTAAAGAGAGCTCCCAATCCGAGGTAAAAGCAGCATTTTCGAATTTTTTTTCGTCAGAATACCCAGATACCGAGACCGTATTTTTGATATTTTGGAGAACACC
>MDTB01122533.1_pt1 | contig 11776 bp, 13 predicted proteins | sample 811161 | NCBI WGS metagenome assembly MDTB01 (sample SAMN05326650, study PRJNA326480) | marine metagenome | isolation source: seawater | place: Mediterranean Sea | collected 2009
CCATTTAAAACATATATTTTTATTAAATTATTTTTATTATTTAATTTTAAACCCTCACTTAATGTAGCTACAAAAAAATTTTTACATCCTTCATTTAGTAAAAGATTAAATATTTTTTTATCCCCTAATCCATATGCATTTGCTTTTATAGTTGGTGCAACTATTAAGTTTTTTTTTAGTTTTTTAAAAAAATTATAATTATAAATTAGGTTTTTAGTGTTTATATTTAGGATACCACTTTCGTTAATCACTAAATGATATTATCATAATCTTTCGTTGTTAAGTCACTGAATTTTGTATAATTTGCATCAAAGTGCATTTTTATTGAACCAATTGGCCCATGCCTTTGTTTAGCAATAATAATTTCAGCTTTATTGTAATTTTCATTAGTTAATTGCTGCCATCTTGATACTCTTTCATTATATTTCATATCATCTTCTTCAGATTTCCTAATTGGCTCTAGTCTCTCTAAATAATAGCTTTCTCTATATATAAACATTACCACATCAGAATCTTGCTCAATTGTACCACTTTCTCTAAGATCTGATAATTGAGGTCGTTTATCTTCTCTTTGCTCAACTTGTCTTGAAAGTTGAGATAAAGCAATTATCGGAATATTTAATTCTTTTGCGATTGACTTTAAACCTCTTGTTATTTCAGAAATTTCTTGTACCCTACCATCATTTCTATTGTTACTCGATGATGACATTAATTGTAAATAATCAATAATTATTAAATTAATATTATATAATCTTTTGAGTCTTCTTGCTCTTGCTCTTAAAGTTGGAATAGTTAATACAGGATTGTCATCTATAATTAAATTTAAATTTTCTAATTCTGATGATGTCTTTGCAATTTTACTAAAATCATCTTTGTTCAGCTCTGCTTTTCTCATCTTATCACCAGATATTTTAGTTTGTTCTGCTAAAATTCTTGTTGCTAATTGCTCAGAAGACATTTCAAGTGAAAAAAATGCAACCTTACCACCATCAATTATTTTTTTATTATCAAACTCATCTTTTTCTACTTGATACTTAATTGCACAATTAAATGCTATATTTGTCCCTAATGCTGTTTTCCCCATTGAGGGCCTTCCAGCAATAATTATTAAATCTGATTTGTGTAATCCACCTAATTTTTTATCTAAATCTTTAAATCCTGTTGGCACTCCAGCAATTTTACCTTCCCTTTTATATGCCTCACTTATTATATCTACTGCACTTTGTAGAGCAGTTCCAAAGTTAGTAAATGACCTCGATGAATTTCCTTTTTGAGACAAAATATAAAGATCGTTTTCAGCATTCTCAATTAGATCTTCTGCTAATTTATTATCATTAGAATTGGTTTCTTGAATGATATTATGAGCTATTCCAACTAAATTTCTCTTAACATATAAATCATATACTATTTTTGCATAATTAAATGTATTTTGTGTAGATGGAGCGCTGTCTTTTAATTGATTTAGATAATTTACTTTATTAAAATTATTATTATCGTCTGGTAAATAATTTTTTAGAGTTATTGGTGAAACTAGGATATTTTTGTCTAATAAATTTTTAATTGTTGAAAATATTGTTTTATTTGTTTCATCTACAAAATGATTTTCATCAAGGAAATCTGATATTTTTTCATAGTTTCTATTATCCCAGAGTATACAACTTATTAATGCTAATTCAGCATCTGTATTAATGAAATTATTATCTTGGTTCTCGCTTAATTTATTGGAATTTATCAATTCAACTGACATTAATAATCATTAAACTATGTTAATAAAATCAACAAGAACTAGAAATTAATTTTGGTTAATAACGTATTAATAGTGTGAATAAATTAATTTTTATTTACTGTAATGGTAAACTCAGCACTTATCTCTTCATATGGATTCACTTCTATCTTGTGTTCCCCAATAGATTTAATTTGATATTTAATTAATAAATCATCAGATTTAATTTTAATATTTTTATTTAAAAAATAATCAAGTATTTCTTTTTTTGAAATAGATCCATAGAGTTGATCTTTTTCATCTGCTTCTTTTTTAAAAGTAATATTTATTTTTTTTATTTCATTAATTAAATTTTTAGCATCATTTAATTTAATATCTTCATTTTTCTTTATTTCATCTTCAATTTTTTTGTAATATTCTATGTTTCTATTATTTTCTCTTAATGCCATTTTATTTGGAAATAAAAAGTTTCTTGCGTAACCCGGTTTAACGTTAACGGTTTCACCCATTTTACCAAGATTTTTAATAGTTGTAGTTAATATGACCTTCATGCTGGAAAAGATTTATTTGTATAGGACATTAAAGATAAAAAGCGCGCTTTTTTTATCTCCCTAGCTAACTCCTTTTGTTTTTTTCTTGAAACGCCAGTAATCCTACTTGGGATAATTTTTCCTTTTTCAGTAACATATCTAGATAATAATCTTAAATCTTTATAATCAATTTTTGGTGAACCTGGTTGACTAAAAGGACAAAATTTTTTTCTATTTTCAAAAGGTGAGTTGGATCTCTCATCTTTTTTTTTTGTCTTAAATTTATTTTTTTTCATAATTCAGTTTTGTTGGAAGTTCCTGATGATTATTAACTTTTACAAATAAATATCTTATAATGTTTTCTGACTGATTTAGATCTTTAGTTATATCCTTAATAATATTACCATTAGCCTCGATTTGTAAAAATCTATAAAAGGCTTTTTTATACTTATTTATATTATAACTCAAATCTCTCAATCCCCAATTCTCTTCATTAATAATATTAGCAGAATTAGTTTTTAGTTTATCTTTAAAGTTATCTATTTCGTCTTTAACAGTGTTCGTAGCTAAGTCAGGGTTAAATATTAATACTACTTCAAATTTATTCATACACTCCTTGGGTAATCTTATATCATTAACAAATATAAGAGAAGTTGATCTTGCATATATTTAATTTTTAAAATAAATCAAGTTATAATGACATCATTTATTTTTCCAGGTCAAGGTAGCCAATATGTAGGTATGGCAAAGGATTTCCATGACAGTTTTTTATTAGCTAAACAGAGTTTTGAAGAGATTGAAGATTATTCTAATATAAATATAAGGGATATAATATTTAATAATAGTAATAATACTCTTGATACTACAAAATATACACAAATATGTATTTTTGCAGTTTCTTATGTAATTTTTGAAATTTTTTCAAAAGAAACAAATTTAGATGAAAGTAAAATAAATGTAATGATGGGGCATTCTCTTGGAGAATATACTGCGCTAGCTTGTAGTAATAAAATAAGCTTAAAAGAATGTGCTTTAATATTAAAAAAAAGAGGTGAATTAATGAATAACGCAGCTCCTCCAAATAAGACTGGTATGGCAGCATTAATAGGTAAAGACTCTAACTATGTTCAAAAAATTATTAATGAGCATAATTTAAATGTAGAAATTGCAAACGATAATTCTCCAATTCAAATCGTAATCTCAGGTAGTATTAAAGATATAAATCACAGTGAGAATATTTTTTTAGAAAATAATATTAAACGATTTATAAAGTTAAATGTATCAGCTGCTTTCCATAGTAAATTTATGTTAGGAGCACAAAAAGAATTGAGTTTTGATATTGAGAAGTTAGATTTTTTAGAAAATAATATCAATATTATTTCTAATTTTGACGCTAATATATCCAAATCTAATTTATTAATAAAAAAAAACTTATTAAATCAAATGGCTAATAGAGTACAATGGAGTAAAAGTATAAAAAAACTTGAAGAAATAGGTGAAACTGATATTTACGAAATTGGACCAAATAAGATATTAAGTGGTTTAATAAAAAGAATTTCTGGAAATTTTAATATTATATCCATTAATGAAATTGCAGATATAAAATAATGATTGAGAAAAAAAAAGTTTTTATAACTGGTTCATCAGGAGGAATTGGTAGTGCATTGTGCGAGATTTTTATCGAAAAAAAATACTCTTTAGTTCTAACCTCATCATCTAGTGAAAAAATTGAAATATTAAGAAATAAATATGGTAAAAATAATTATTATTACAATGTCAATTTATCTGACCAAGAATATTTGGAAAGTTGTTTGAATCAAATTTCAAATGAGCATAAAGATATTTCAGTAATTGTTAATAATGCAGGCTCTACAGATGATAATTTATTATTAAGAATGAAAAATAATCAATGGTCAAAAATAATTCAAACAAACTTAAATTCTAACTATCAAATTATAAAATCACTTCTACCAAATATGATTATGAACAAGTATGGAAAGATAATTGGCGTTTCCTCAATAGTTGCTACTACTGGTAATCCAGGACAGGCCAATTATTCTGCATCAAAATCAGGGTTAGTTGGGTTATATAAATCAGTTGCCCTTGAAGTTGCAAAAAGAAATATAAATGTCAATCTTGTATCTCCAGGCTTTGTATCCACAGCGATGACAGATAAATTAAATAATGATCAAAAAAATACTTATCTCTCTAGAATTCCTATGAAGAGATTTGGTAATCCTAAAGATATTGCAAATTTAGTATATTTTTTATCAACAGATGAGTCTTCCTATATAACAGGTCAAAATTTTCATATTAATGGTGGTATGTTAATGGTTTAAATTGTTGACACATATTGAAAAAATAATCTAAAAAGAAATAATAAGGAGTAAATTATGAGTGAGATTCAAGATCAGGTAAAAAAAATTGTAGTAGATCATTTGGGTATAGATGAATCAAAAGTAGTTCCTGAAGCTAAATTTATTGATGACTTAGGTGCAGATAGCTTAGATACCGTTGAGTTAGTTATGGCTTTTGAAGAAAAATTTGGTATTGAAATACCTGATGATGCCGCTGAAACAATACAAACTGTTCAAAATGCAATAGATTTTATCCAAAGTAAAAAATAATAATTCTAGTAATATTAATTATGAGAAGAGTAGTTGTTACAGGAATGGGTTTGCTTACTACATTAGGTAATGATAAAGAAACTTCTTGGAATAATCTAATCAATTTAAGGTCTGGTATAAAAACTATAGAACATTTTGATGTATCAGATTTACCAACTAAAATAGCTGGATTTATAAATAATAATGAGAATGATGATGAATATTTTAATAAATCTTCATCATTGGAAACAAGAGATCTAAATAGAAATGATAGGTTTATTCAATATGGGCTATTAGCTGCCAAGATGGCTATTGAAGATGCAGGAGTTGCAGACTTGAATGATGTTCAAAAATTAAAAACTGGTGTTTCTGTTGGATCAGGAATTGGAGGTTTAGAAACGATATATGAGGGGTCTTTAACTATTACTAATAAACACCCTAGAAAATTATCTCCTTTCTTTATTCCATCTTCTTTAGTTAATTTACTCTCTGGTCAGATTTCTATCAAATATGGTTTTAAAGGACCAAATCATTCAGTTGTTACAGCTTGTGCAACGGGTGCTCATTCAATTGGTGATTCAAGTGAGATGATAAAAAGAGGTGCTGCTGATATTATGATAGCAGGTGGATCAGAAGCAGCTGTTTGTAGACTTGGGATAGCAGGTTTTTGTGCAGCTAGAAGTCTGAGTACATCATACAATGATAAACCGCAAGTTGCATCTCGACCCTGGGATAAAGATAGAGATGGATTTGTAATGGGAGAAGGTGCAGGTATAGTTGTTCTAGAAGAAATGGAATTTGCTAAAAAAAGAGGTGCAAAAATATATGCAGAGCTGGTTGGATACGGAATGTCCGGAGATGCTCATCATATAACTGCCCCAGCTGAAGATGGTGATGGCGGATTTAGAGCAATGAGAGAAGCACTTAAAATGGCAGATGTAGAATCAGAAAAAATAGACTATATAAATGCCCATGGCACTTCTACAATTAAAGGTGATCAGATTGAATTAAGTGCAATTTCTAGGTTATTTAAACATCAAATATTTGTTAGTTCAACCAAATCATCAATAGGACATCTTCTTGGAGCTGCTGGCAGTGTTGAGTCAATTTTTTCAATAATGTCATTAAATGATAATGTCTTACCTGCAACTTTAAACTTAGATAACCCCATTGAAACAAGTAACATTAATTTAATTCCCAAAACACCATTACAAAAAAGAGTTACATATGCATTAAGTAATTCATTTGGATTTGGAGGAACGAATACTGCGTTATTATTTAAAAGTATTTAGCATTATAATTGTTTTTTTATTTGTTTCTTTTTTTTGTTATACTTTTTATATACTAAATAAAAATATAATTGATTCTAATAAGATCATTAGTATAAATAAAGGTGAAGCAGTTGAGAAAATTTTAAAAAAAAATTTTCAAAATTTAAACTCTGTAGATATTTTTTTTATAAAAAAATATTACCAAGTAAACTTTATAATATTCAATAAATTTATTCATTTTGGATATTTTAATTTAAATGAAAATATTTCATCTATAGAATTATTAAATACAATTACCAAGCCGAGTAATTATTTAAATAAAATAACTATAGTTGAAGGATGGTCAAAAAATGAATTGAATAGAGAGTTATCAAAATTTTTTGAAAATTTTACAGAAATACCTTATGAAGATATCATTGCTGATACATATTTTTTTGAAAAAAATGAAGATTTCTTTTCTTTTCTTGATAACTTAAGAACTATCAAAAAAAAAAACTTTTATAATTATAAAGAAAAATCAATATTTGATACTTATTCCAGTGAAGACATCATGATTATTGGATCACTTTTAGAAAAAGAAGGTTTGGACTATAACGATAAAATAAAAATATCATCAGTTATTTTTAATAGATTAAATAAAAATATGTTTTTACAAATTGATGCTACTGTTTTATTTGCTATAACTAATGGAACATATGATTTAAATAGAAATTTACTCAGAAGTGATTTAAAAATAAACCATCCTTTTAATACTTATAAAAATAAAGGTCTGCCTCCAAAACCTATTTCGTATGTAGGAAAGAAAACAATTGAAATATTATTTGAAAATTATAAATCTGAATTTATGTTTTATTTTTTTGATAAATCATTAAATAGACATGTATTCTCTAAGACTTTTAAGGAACACAAAAGAAAATTAAATGAATATAGAAATAAATAAAAAATTAATAATTATTTCTTCTCCATCTGGAGCTGGTAAAACAACTCTTTGTAAGTTACTAATAAAAAAAATGAAAAATTTAAATTTATCAATTTCATATACCTCAAGAAGTAAAAGATTAAATGAAGTTCATGGAAAAGATTACTATTTTGTTTCAAAAAAAAAATTTGAAGATCTAAAAAAGAAAAAATTTTTTATCGAAACTGCAAAGAATTTTAATAATTTTTATGGCTCTCCTTTTCAAAATATTTATAGTTTAAAAAAAAGAAACAAAAATGTTTTATTTGATATTGATTGGAAAGGTGCGCGAAAAATTAGATCTTATTATAAGAAAAAAAATATAATTGATTTTTTTATATTACCTCCTTCAAAAATTGAGCTCAAAAGAAGGCTAATTAAAAGAGGTAGAGATAATAAAAAAGAAATAAATCTTAGATTATCATATGCCATTGATGAAATGAAACATTATAATGAATACAGATATGTATTAATTAATGAAAATGTTAAAAATACAGTAAATGAGATAAAAAAAATTATTGAATATAATGAATTAATGGAGAAACAAACTAAAATACTTAATTCTAAATTAAAAAAAATTATAAATACTTAATAGTTCATCGATTGATAATTGATTAACTCTTTTATTTAATAAAATACTATTTCCATTAATTTTAATATTATTATTAATTTTTTTTCTAACATTTTTAAAAATAAGTTTTGAAAATTTATTAGCTTTTTTTAAGTCAATACTTTTTTTATTAAATATAAATTTTACAACAGTAGATCTTACTTTTGGTTTTGGTATAAAAACCTTAGAAGAAACATCAAAGCATCTTGAATAATTAGATACAATTTTAGTTAAAAATTTATATTTATTCATTTTATAAATATTATAATCAAATTTTAAACTCACTTCTTTTTGAATCATAAAAATCATTTCATATATATTATGTGTAAAATTGAATAGGTACAAAATAATTTTTGTACTAACATTGTAAGGTAAGTTAGAAATAATAATTAAATTTTTAAAATTTTTTAAATTATAATTAAGAATATCATCTTCTATAACAATAATATTTTTATTTTTTTTATATTTATTTTTTAAAAAATTTACTAGATTTGCATCTTTTTCAATTAAAAAAATATTTTTTGGTTTGTTTAATAATAATTCATCTGTCAAAAAGCCATATCCTGGACCAATTTCTAATATATTTTTTTTTTCAATATTTGTTAAATTTACAATTTTTTTACAAATATTTTTATCAGTTAAAAAATTTTGACTTAAAGATTTTTTAGCCTGTCTCATTAATGATTCTATTTTTATAAATTTTATTTATTAATTTATAACAATTTAAAAAAGATTTACTGGAAATATCTTTTGTATTTTTTAAATTGTATGCAGTACCATGATCAGGCGAAGTTCTAATAATATCTAAGTTACCTGTGAAATTTACTCCAGAAAATTGACTAATAAATTTAAATGGAATTAAAGCTTGATCATGATAAATAAAAATAAAGCAATCATACTTTTTTAAATTTTTATTTATTAAGATACTATCAGCAGAAAATGGTCCTTCAATATCAATTTTATTTATTTTTAGTTTTTTAACTACTGGTATAATATAATTTTTCTCTTCACTTCCTAGTTTACCATTTTCTCCTGCATGAGGATTGAAACCAGAAATAATTAATTTCGGTTTATTAATATTAAAATCTATTTTTAGTGAATTGTTTAAATTAAATATTTGGTTGTACAAAAATTCTTTGTTTGCGATTAATTTACTAACATCTTTTAATTTTCTATGTGTTGTTAATGGTGAAATTATAATTCTATTATGAAATAAAATCATATTTGCATTATTCTTTTTTTCAATTTTCTGAAAAAATTCTGTATGCCCTATAAAATTTTTATCTACTTTTTGTATAATTAAATCTTTTCGTAAAGGTAGAGTTAAAATTCCAATACAAATTTTCTTTTTGCAAAATTTATAAGCATATTTTAATGATTTATAAGTATTATCTTCTGATGAAGAACTATTATAAGAAAAAATATTTATTCTTTTTTTATCATAAACTAATTTTTGTTTTTTTTTATTAATTATATTGAAATTTTTTTTGATTATATTATCTCGAAAATTCTTTTTTAGAATTTTGTGATCTGTAAATAAAATGAAATTTCTGACATGCTTTTTTTGCCACGATTTAAAAAGTATTTTTATGCCTATACCATTAATATCACCAATAGTAATAGCTACTACTTTATTCATTGATATATACTAGATTATAAATTTTAGAATATTTTTTAATAAATTCATTTTCAATATTATTAACATTTAAATTAATTAATTTGTTTAAATTATAATTTTGAAATTTTTCTTTATCAAAAATTATTTTACACAAAATTATATAAATGATTTCATTATTATTATTAATTTCTATATAATCGTTTACATTCAAAAGATTATTTTTTAACTTACTATTAAGTTCACTAAATTTATACTCTTTATTAATAATTTCTATGTCATTTTTCAAATTTGATAAATTTTTGCATTTAAGATTTTCATCATTTAATTTTTTTTCTGATCTTACACTATAAATATCTGCAATTAATCCATCCAATGTCTCAAATCTTTTATCTAAAAATATTAATGAAATTTTTTGATTGTTATTTAAAATAAAAAAATTATTATTATTTAAAATATTATTTTTTATTTTTTTATCTAAATTATTTATATTATTTATTTCACTTTTTTTGATAAAATATTCAACATTATTATTTTTCAAAATAAGTTCTACATTCTCAATATTTATTATTTCTGAATTATTAATTATACCTATTATTTCTTTATTTATATTACTATTAAAATTAATATATGTTATTTTATATTCATAAAGTAAATCTAATTCTTCATTAGAGTTATCTAAAATATTTTTATTTGAATTTAAAATATTTTCTAATATTATTTTTCTATTATAATCAAGTTCGAGATTTTGTAATATATTTTCTTTATCAACACTGTATTTATATTTTTTGTTGTTATTTAAATTTACCTGAATAATATTATTATAAATTTTTATAATCTCATTTTTATAATTATTACTTAAGTTATTATTTTTATAAAATTCATAAAAAATAATAACAGATATAAAATCATTTATAACTATCTCTCTATTTAAATCCTGATTTGAATTTACAAAATCTAAATATTCTAATCTTTTTTTATAGTCTAAAGATGTATAAGCATTATCATTGATTTTAAAAATGATTAGATTTTCTTCACTATTCAATTTTTCGCTTAATAATGTAATTAAAAACGCATATGTAGCAAGTTTTATTATTTTTCTAATGCTCATTTACAAAATCTTCATCATTATCACTAAAACTATCCCATTTAATATCTTCTTTATCATTTTCAGAAACTGCTAAATTTGTTGATTTATAACTGCCTATATTTTTAAATGAAAACATTAATGTCAATATATCTTGTGGTTTTAGATTATCTTCTTCATAAGATTTTCTATTAAAATCTAGATTTATTCCAAAACATTCATCAAAATAACTATAACCCAAACTGTACTCTTTATTGATTTCTTTTTTAAGGTCATAAAGTCCAGAAATATTAAATTTAGAAAAATTACCAAATTTTTTACTCAAGAAAGAGTAATTTATTGTTTCAATATCTTTTGTAATTATTTCATTGGTTTTAGCATTTTGATCTAAATAGGATAGCTCAAGATCACCAATAATTGTTTGAGATGAAAAAGTTACATTTTGTTTTTTTAAATATGAATCATTTAAATTATATCTAAAATTGTAGGCTAATTCAAAATTATCAAAGTATTCTATTGATCCTAGTAAATCACTTAAGTAATCATCATTCCCTTGTTCTTTATGAAAATTGCTATTTTTTGTAAACTCATATGATTGTGAAAATGATGATCTAAATCTTTGTGTATATGCACTTAACCCATAAATAATTCTTTTTGAATTATCCATTTTATCATTACCACTATACCTATTTAAACTATAAATATTTTCTGTACTAAAATCATTATTTGTGGAATCCTCATTAGAAATATAATTACTATTTGAATATCCTGGTGAAACTATAATTTTAAATTTTGGTACAAAAGTTAGTTCTGATTTATAATTACCTATCTTAAATGGTGTCTCGCTAGATAATCCTAATATTGGAAATACTCTTAAATAAGTTCCAGTTTTGTAATTATTTTCATTTATTAATATATCTTCAGTATTAAAACCTTGATTATAAATTTCTGATTCAAATGAAATTTTTGAATTGAGATTTATTACTTCCTTTTTTAAGTTAATATTATGAGATATTTTCTGTTGTTTTTTAGAGTGAACATCATTACCCTTTTCTCTAAAAATATTATAAAATTCATAGTTTGAACTTACTATGAAGTCTTTATTATTATTGTATCCCGAAAAATATTTTATTTTTGGAAGTACTGTTGGTATTGTTTTATTATCTTCATTTTCTTGATTAGTTTGATAAAAATTTAAACTAACCTTCAAATGATCATCTAATTTATTTAAATTGAAACCTTCTAAATTGATATTACTTGAAAGAGAATTTGTATAACTTAAATCATCATTAGGTTTAGTCTTTTGGATATAATGTTTAGATGTTTGTAGCGCTGAATCAATTTTAATTCTATATTTTTCATTTAAATTCTTATTA
>MDTB01050802.1_pt1 | contig 11775 bp, 7 predicted proteins | sample 811161 | NCBI WGS metagenome assembly MDTB01 (sample SAMN05326650, study PRJNA326480) | marine metagenome | isolation source: seawater | place: Mediterranean Sea | collected 2009
TCAGGGAATAGAGTTGAATGCTACCAGACGCAAACATTCTTTTGCAACCACTAGCTTTGTGTTGACAGGACTTTTAATATCAGCGCCTACCATCGGAATATTTACAATTGCATTGTCTTCAGGCGAAGATATTTTTCTAAGTCTTCAAACAGACCTTGCAGTGTCACAGTTATTAACATACCTCAATAACACATTAATCCTCTGTATAGGCACAGCATTGTTGTCTGTGTCCTACAGTATTCCCGTTGCATGGTGTTTAGCTTTTTATAGTTTCAAAGGTAAGCGGTTAATAGAGATTCTTGTAATTTTGCCGATGGCGATGCCAGCTTATATACTTGCGTACGCTTACACGGATGCTCTTGATTACTCAGGTTGGTTTGCTACCTTAATAAGCGAATATTTAGTATATTTCGGACTTTTCAATGATGTTAGAGATACAAAATATATCTGGCCGGAAATAAGGTCCATTTATTTCGCTTCTTTTTTGTTAGCAATGTCATTTTCTCCATATTTAGTGTTGATCACCAGAAGAGCATTTCAAGGAAACTATCTGTCACTTATAGATGCCGCAAAGACCATGGGTGCAACCTCTAAAACTATATTCTTTACTATCATACTTCCGCTTACTAGACCTGCTATATTAGCAGCCTCATTGTTAGTGGCTATGGAGTGCTTATCTGACTTTGGAACAGTTCATTACTTTTCTATTCAGACATTATCGACTGGTCTTTATAAGGCCTGGCTCGGCTACGGTGATATGACAATGACCTCCTTACTTGCAATATTTGTATTTCTAATTGCAATTTCGCTTGCTTTAGTAGATAGATTTTTCAAGCCGGAATACTACCGGATAACCCTAAATAGAATCAAATCTGATGAAGTTCAGGTTGTAGGTGTAAAAGGTTTCTTATTAGTTGTTTTCTTATCAATGAGTGGCCTCTTTGGATTTTTTTTACCATTCAGTTTTCTTTTGAAGAGGTCAGTAGAGGAATTTATATTCAATTCTTTTGTGTTGTCTGATTTCTACACGCTGATCGAATCGTTAACAACAACGATACTTTTGGCAACAACTGCAACAATAATAGTTTTAACAACAAGTCTTCTTACTGTCTTTGTAATAAGAAACAGCAGCAATAAGGTCGTAGATAGTTTGGCACAGATTTTCACCTCAAATTATGCTGTTGCAGGCTTAGTATCGGCATTATCATTGTTGACTCTTGCCGGTTACTTAACAAAAATATTGCCGGGATACGTTCTGGGGGGAGAAAAAGTTGCATTTGTTTTATCAATGATCTTACTTCTTGTAGCTTATTTAAGCCGATATTTTGCAGTAGGGCACAGTTCTCTAGATACGAGCTTTAAGTCTATAACGAAAAATATCGATTACTCCTCTAGTACCCTTGGATTAAATCCAGCAAATACCTTTTTTAGGATTCATCTTCGCTTGTTGAAACCTTCAATCATAATCGCAGGGACACTAATCTTTCTTGATATTGTAAAAGAACTGCCGGCTACATTAGTACTCCGCCCTTTAGATATCGAAACATTAGCTATCAGTGCTTATTCCTTTGCCGCAGATGAAGAGCTGGGACTCGCAGCCATACCCTCACTCGCGATGGTAGCTATCGTTGTTCCTATAGTCTTTTTTTTACGAAAGCAGTTGTATTCAAATGGTTGACAAAATAGTTATGAATATTTTTTCAACAACCCATCCTGACATGAAATAATTTGATTTGATGAACTTTTTCGCAGATGGTAGGACCCGTCACTACTCATTCTCCAATTGATTGCATTTTCTGCGAAGTGTATCTGCAAGCCCTCCTCAAATACCCTTTTTTTTAGCTTTTCGTTAAATATCGGGAATGCTATTTCTACTCTTCTAAAAAAATTTCTATCCATCCAGTCAGCACTAGAGAGAAACAAGTCATTTTTTCCATTATTTCTGAAAAAGAAAATCCTGCTATGTTCTAAAAAACGACCAACAGTAGACCTTACAGTGATATTGTCCGAGAGACCAGCAACACCAGGCCTAAGCATACACACTCCTCTGACTAGAAGATCAATAGTTACGCCACATTTACTAGCTTCATAAAGTGCATCTATTACCTGTGTTTCGACTAATGAATTCATTCTTGCCACAATTTTGCCAGTTCCACCGGCTTTAGTTATCATCATTTCGTTTTTAATAGCACGAATTACATTTTTGTGAAGTCTGAAGGGCGACTGCCATATATTACGCAGAGGCTTTACTTTTCCCAAACCTGTTAACCTCTGAAAAATTTCATGAATTTCAGCGGAAATGGACTTGTTGCTTGTTAGCAAACTAAAGTCAGTATAAAGTTTGGCGGTCTTGGGGTGATAATTTCCAGTTCCTAGATGGCAGTATCTTATTAATTTTTTACCTTCCTGCCTAACGATAAGACACATTTTTGCGTGTGTCTTATTTCCTACAACACCAAAAACTACATGCGCACCTATTTCTTCCAATTTTGATGCCCAATTAATATTTGTTTCCTCATCGAAACGTGCCATTAACTCAAGAATTACCGTCACTTCCTTGCCTTTATTGACAGCATTTATTAATGAACGCATCAAGCCAGATGTACTTCCAGTTCTATAAATTGTTTGGAATATTGCAACAACATTTTTATCTTCCGCGGCATTATTTATAAAATCAGCAACCACATCGAAACATTCATAAGGGTGATGTAGGAGAATATCTTCTCGTTTAAGATAATCAAATAATAATTCTCCTCCATTGAGATATTCTGGATATTTTGGCGAAAAAAATTTAAATTTTAGGTTTGGTTTCGTAACGCAGTCTGGTAGCGTTATGAGCCTACCTAAATTGACTGGGCCATCAACAAGGTAACAATCTTTTTTTTCCAGTTTGAATTCTGTTAATAGGTAGTTCATGCAGAAACTGGATATTGCCTTGTCCGTCTCAATGCGCACTGCGTCTCCATAATTTCTTTGGGAAAGCTCTCCTTTTAGGGCCTGTCGAAGATCTGTAACTTCTTCGTCATCAACATACAGATCACTATTACGAGTAACTCTAAATTGAAAGATTCCTAAAATTTCCATACCGGGAAAAATAGAGTTAGCATGAGCTTCAATCAAAGAAGATAGATTAATGAACATAATTTCAGTAATCTTATTTTTCTTTGGGATTTCAATTATTCTCGACAATAACCTAGGCGCTTGCACAATTGCAACTCGACCTTTTCTGCCATAAGAGTCTTTGCCTCTCATTTCAATAATAAAATTTAGGCTTTTATTCAAAACCTTTGGGAAAGGATGTAAAGGATCTAAGCCCAACGGTGTTAAAATTGGCAACACGTTATTTTTAAAATATGCCGAAGCCCATCTTTTTTGTTGAATGTTCAGTTCGTGAAAGTTAAGTAAGCTAATTCCCTCCTTTCTTAATTCTGGGAGCACAGATTGATTCAATATTTCGTATTGTAGTTGGACAAGCGATTGGGTACGCTTGCCCAAAATCGTTAAGGTTTCTCCGATGGTCAAACCATCTGGTAATGGCGAGTCACTAGGGTCCTCGTGTGACCTCGCTTTCAGTCCTGCAACGCGAATCTCAAAAAGTTCATCTAAATTATTTGCAACGATACAAAGGTATTTGAGCCTCTCCAAAATTGGTATAGACCGATCTTGACCCAAAGAAAGAACTCGCTCATTGAATGAAATAAGTGATAGCTCTCTGTTAATGTATACCCCTAAAGACTTTTGGGGCAGAAGCGGCTCAGTTTTTTTTAGTCTAGGGGATTGAAGAATTGGGGACTTAGATTTTGATTCGATAAATTGCTCTTTTTTTGCCACGTCTAGGTTAAAAAGTTATTTTGTATATTATCTACTTTGATAACTTAATTTACAAAAGTTGTTGTAAACTTTCATTGTAAATTAGGAAAAACCATTATGTTTGTTGTTAAAAGAAACGTTGCGAGGCCTGTTGAAGGTGGAAAATTGATTGCCGCAGTTGATTTAGGTTCAAACAGTTTCCATCTCATGGTGGCAAAAGTTGTTTTAAAAGATAATGATTTTAGAATTAAAAAAATTGATTCTGTTAAAGAACAGGTAAAACTTGCTGACGGACTAAACTGCTACAAGGAATTGACTGAACCGTACATGCTTAAAGCCATTCGCTGTTTAACACGTTTCTCTGAAAGGTTAAGGTCCTTTTCTCCTGAAAGCGTGAGAGTAGTTGGGACTAATACTTTCAGGGTTGCTAAAAATATCGGTGTGTTTTTGCCACAATTTGAAAAAGCTTTAGGATTCCCAATTAATGTCATCAGTGGTGTAGAAGAGGCAAGGCTAATTTATAAAGGTGTCTGCAATTCCTTGGATTCGAATGGTGAGAAAAAACTGGTTATTGATATCGGTGGGGGATCAACTGAATTTGTAATTGGAACTGGCCCTGACCCCAAATTATTGGAAAGTGTTTATATCGGAACATCAAGGATTAGGTTCGATTTTTTTTCAACCAACTCATTAACTATTGAAAATTTTAATAATGCTGTTTTGTGGGCACGAAAAGAGATACAAGTTATTACAAAAAAATTCCGAAAAGTTGGCTGGGACATAGCTTACGGGTGCAGCGGTACAATAAAATCTGTTAATGAGGTTTGTAAGGCCAACGGTTTAGGGGGGTCGAAGTTAAGTATAGAATCCCTCGATGAAATAATACTTTTGGCTTGCAAATTAGGAAATTTGAAGGACTATAACTTACCTGGGTTAAAAGTCGATAGGACCTCATCATTTCCTGCAGGGGTTGCAATACTAAAGGCAATTTTTCTTGAGTTGAAAATAAATAATATGGAGTTTTCAACGGCGGCATTAAGAACCGGCGTACTTTACGAAGTTGCTGGACGAGGTTGGCAGCCTGACCAAAGAGATCGAACGGTCAAACATCTTATGGAACAATATGAAGTTGATAGGTTGCATGCTAGCAGGGTAAGTCATCTAGCAATAAATTTTCTCAGGCAATTGTTCGATCTTTCAACTGCAGACAACAAAGAATTAAAAAAAATTCTTCATTGGACATCTATACTTTTAGAGATTGGCCAAACTTTATCTCACAATGCTTATCATCGACATTCTTCCTATATCATTGCGAATTCTGACATGCCTGGATTTACTAAACGCGAGCAGACTGTGATGGCTTCGCTTATTTTGGGTCATACTGGAAAATTACCTAAGGTCTCACGTATCATAAATCATGAAAAATTTAGAGTCCTGTTAGTATGTTTAAGGCTCGCTGCGATATTTTCTAGAAGTAGAGTAGATTTAAATCCCCCTAAGATGTTTTTGCGCTATGAAATCAAAAAGGAAGCGTATATTCTCGAAATGCACAAGGACTGGATAGACCTCCATCCTTTGACAGCATTCACTCTGAAGCAGGAGATGCGAGAGTGGAGAAAAGTTGGAATAAAATTTTCTTTGAGCTGCTATGTCTTGGAATCTCAATCAGTCAACTCTGAAATCGGGATATAGCAAGAAAATATCTGTAGTGCTCGAAAACTAGCAGATAATAAATAAAACATAACAAATGAAAAACTTGATCTGTGTTCAAGTTTTTAAGATTGCTGATTAATATATCCGCAAATCTGACCAGTCGGTGGTAAACTATTGTGACAGGCGCGTAGCTCAGTTGGTTAGAGCATCACCTTGACATGGTGGGGGTCGTTGGTTCGAATCCAATCGCGCCTACCAATCACTAAAAAGTTATGTTTGAAATTTTACTACCTAATAATTCTAAACTTAGTTTTGAAGCCCCAACAACTCCCTTTCAGGTTGCTAGGTCTATCAGTCCAGGCCTAGCAAAATCCGCAATTTGTGCGAGACTGAATAATGATGAGTTTGTGGACCTCGATACCTCGATCAGTGGTAATTGCTCCTTGCAGATCATTACTGAAAAAGATTCCGAAGGGTTGGAGGTTATTCGCCATTCAACTGCACATTTGTTAGCATACGCGGCCAAATCGCTCTTTCCTGACATGCAGGTTACGATTGGCCCTGTTATCGAGGATGGCTTTTATTACGATTTCGCATATTCCCGCCCATTCACCCCTGAAGACTTAGTTGAAATAGAGAACAAAATGATTGTGCTTGCAAAGCAAAATGAAAAAGTAGTTCGTGAAGTATGGCCTAGGGATAAGGCGATAGATTTCTTCAAATCACAGGGTGAATATTATAAAGCTGAGATCATAGAGGATATACCAGAGAATGAGGACATTACTCTATACAGAGAAGGGGATTTCGTGGACTTGTGCAGAGGGCCTCATGTACCATCCACAGGTAAATTGAGAGCATTTAAACTTTTAAAGGTTTCTGGAGCTTATTGGCGAGGCGATAGTAAAAATGAAATGTTACAAAGAGTTTATGGGACAGCGTGGGCAAGCAAAAGCGAATTGCAAGATTATCTTTTTAGACTTGAAGAAGCTGAAAAAAGGGACCACAGAAAGATAGGTAAGTCGTTAGATTTATTTCACTATCGTGACTTTGCCCCGGGTATGGTTTTTTGGCATCCAAACGGTGTTGCTTTGTGGAATATTGTTGAGCAGTATATGCGGGATGTATATCAAATGGCCGGGTTTCAAGAGGTTAGGTGTCCAATGATGTTAGATAAAAGCCTCTGGGAAAGATCTGGGCATTGGGAACATTACAAAGAACATATGTTTCTTACGGCATCCGAAAATCGAGAATATGCAATCAAGCCCATGAATTGTCCGGGCCATGTTCAAGTGTTTAATGGAAAATTACGAAGCTATAAAGATTTGCCTTTGAGGCTTGGAGAATTTGGTTCATGTCATCGCAATGAACCATCAGGGGCTCTTCATGGTTTGTTTCGTCTTCGAAATTTTACGCAAGACGATGGCCATATATTTTGCACTGAAAATCAGATTCAGGAGGAAGTATTTCGATTTACTACACAATTGAAAAAGGTTTATTCAAAATTTGGCTTTGAAAACATTATCTACAAACTGTCAACCCGGCCAAAGAAAAGGGTAGGATCGGACGAAATATGGGATAAATCGGAGGAGTCGCTGAAAAATGCTCTTGATCAATCGAATGTCGAATGGGAAATTATTCCGGGTGAAGGTGCGTTTTACGGCCCAAAGATTGAGTACTCTCTCAAAGATAGCATTGGCAGAGTTTGGCAGTGCGGGACTATTCAAATTGACTTTAATATGCCAAAGCAATTGGGAGCAGAGTATGTCTCCGAGGATAACAATAGGGAAACTCCGGTAATGCTTCATAGGGCTATCCTAGGTTCCCTGGAAAGATTTATAGGTATTTTAATAGAGAATTATGGTGGGGCTTTCCCGTTGTGGTTAACGCCAAATCAGGTTGGAATAGCTACGATTTCGCGAGATCAAAATGAGTACGCGTCAAAAGTCAAAAAGGAACTAGTCTCGAGAGGTATTAGGGTAGTAGAAGACTTGCGTAACGAAAAAATAAACTATAAAATCAGGGAGTTTAGTCTTATGAAACTCCCTTTTGTATTAGTAATAGGGAAACTTGAAGTAGAAAAAAGCTTAGTTTCAGTGCGGAAGAGGGGGAGCAAGGAGTCTCACTCTAAACCACTAGTTGAGTTTTTAGAAGATTTAACACGAGAATTGGAGCAAGATGCATAATGATAATGATTGGAATGGGAAGTAGCTTAAAATAAGTACAGAAAAAGAATATAAAATTAACGGAGACATAGTATCAACAACAGTGAGGTTGTTGGGGTTGAACAATGAGGCTTTGGGTGTTGTGTCACTAAGGGAAGCGTTAAAACTGGCAGACGAAGCAGAAGTGGATTTAGTCGAAATTGCCCCGCAAGCTGAACCGACTGTGTGTCGGCTTATGGATTTTGGAAAATTCCGTTATCAGAGGCAAAAAAAAGCTCACGATGCCAGACTCAAGCAAAAGACCATCCAGCTTAAAGAAGTTAAATTCAGACCTGGGACCGAAGAAAACGATTACCAGGTCAAAGTAAGAAATATAGTTCGTTTTTTAAACGAGGGAGATAAGGCAAAAATCACAATGAGGTTTAAAGGGAGAGAGATTGCTCACCAGGAGTTTGGAATGCAAATGTTGGAAAGAATAAGGGTTGATCTGGAAAATGATGCTGTTGTTGAGCAAGTACCAAAACTTGAAGGCAGGCAACTGGTTATGGTTTTGGCACCAAAAAAAAAATAGTTAATTAAAATATAGGGTACAGTTATGCCAAAAATGAAGACAAAAAAATCAGCTTCAAAGCGGTTCAAAGTCACAGGTAAAGGTGTTATAAAAAGGGCTAGAGCAACAAAACGTCATATCTTGACAAAAAGAACAACAAAAAATAAGAGGCAACTGCGTGGAATGGTCCAAATGGCCCCAGGTGATGTTCGCAGTGCCCATTCGATGATGCCTTATGCAGCATGATAAATAGGAGATTTTGAATGCCCAGAGTCAAAAGAGGAGTTACAGCCAGAGCTAGACATAAGAAAGTTCTTGCGCAAGCTAAAGGATTTAGGGGCCGAAGAAAGAGTGTTTATCGCGTCGCCAAACAAGCAGTAATCAGGGCCGGTCAATTTTCTTACAGGGACAGGCGTGTAAAAAAAAGGACTTTCAGAGCTCTTTGGATTGTTCGGATCAACGCAGGTTGTCGGAACAATGGTATAACGTACAGTAAATTTATCTCTGGTTTGAAAAAGTCGGGTGTGGAGCTGGATAGGAAGATATTATCTGAAATCGCTGTGTCCGATAAATCAGCATTCGCGCAACTTGTAGAAACAGCAAAAGCCAGCCCACAATCTTGAAATCTGACTTGCAGTTAATTGTCTCACAGGCTGAGGCGGAATTTAAATCTGCAAGGTCGATACATGAGCTGGATAATGCCAAGTCTCTTTTTCTGGGTAAGAATGGAAAGCTAGCTCTTCTCTTTCGGAGGCTAAAAAACCTGGATTCGACCGAAAAAAAAACATTTGGGAATGAGTTAAATTTGACTAAACAGTCAATTGAAAAAGCGTTGTCCAAATTCCGAAAACAAATCTTAGATAATAATATTCGCAAAAAGCTTGAATCCCAGACTATTGATATTAGCCTACCTGGAAGAGGGATAAATAAGGGTTCAATCCACCCTTTGACTCAATCGTTGCGGAAAATACAAGAGATCTTTCGCGGCATGGGCTTTCAGATAGCTGAAGGCCCTGAAATAGAAACTGATTGGTTCAATTTTACTGCGTTGAATAACCCAAAAGATCATCCAGCTCGTTCGATGCAAGATACTTTCTATGTGGAACATAAAGACGATTTTGGTCAAAATCTTCTATTGAGAACTCATACCAGCCCAGTTCAAGTTAGGTATTCAATAGAGCACGATCCTCCAATACGCATAATAAGTCCAGGCAAAACTTACAGAGTAGATAGCGATGCGACGCACTCTCCTATGTTTCATCAGATAGAGGGTCTTTGGCTAGATTCAACCATAACGTTTTCGAACTTAAAAGGCGTATACGTAAACTTCTTAAAAGAATTTTTTGAGTCTTCCAAGCTAACAGTACGCTTCAGACCTTCCTATTTTCCATTTACCGAACCTTCGGCTGAGATAGATTTGAAGTTTTCAGAGGGTCCATTGGAAGGTAATTGGCTTGAGGTTGCTGGTGCAGGGATGGTTCACCCAAAGGTAATTAAGAATTTTGGCTTTAATTCAAAACAGATACGGGGTTTTGCTTTTGGGATGGGTCTTGAACGGCTAACGATGTTGAAATTCGGGATTAACGATTTGAGGTTATTTTTCGACAACGATTTGAGATTTCTTGAGCAATTTAAATGTTAGTTTCAGAAAAAATTCTTCGTGAATGGATAGATACAGAACTTTCGGCAGATCAGTTAGCTGAAACGTTAACTATGGGTGGAATTGAAGTAGAGGAAATTATTTCGGAAGACAGATGGTTGAAGAATGTTCTTCTCGGCAAAGTGCTTGATGTTAAAGCCCATCCTGATGCGGATAAATTAAAAATATGTAAGGTTTTGGTTGATGAGGAGTTACAAATTATATGTGGAGCTCCAAATGTTGAGAAAGGCTTATACGTAATTTGTGCGAAGGTAGGTGCTTTACTGCCGAAGAATCTGAAAATTAATTCTTCTAAAATTCGTGGTGTTGTGAGTAACGGTATGTTGTGTTCAGAAAAGGAATTAGGGCTTTCAGATAATGGTGAGGGAATAATCGTTTTAGAAAGTAGTGTTGGTCACAAAGTGGGGGCTAAAGCCAGTGATGTATTTAAAAAAAATGACAAAATTTTCAATATTAAACCAACCCCTAACAGAGCTGATTGTTTTTCAGTTCGTGGCATCGCTCGAGATTTAAGTGCGATGAGTGAATCTATTACCTTCAAATATCCGGCACATTTAAAACTAGAAAATTTGGCTAAGGTAGAGATCGATGGGAATAACCACAGTATTTCTGGAGTTTGCTCTGACTATTGTTATGCTTTTGCCAGTGTAATTATTTCGGGGGTTAACAATCAGGGGAGTAGCCCTGACTGGCTGACCAACAGGTTAAGTAAATTTGGCCAGAAAACTATTTCACCTCTTGTGGATATTTCAAATTATTTTATGTTTTTGTTAGGCAGACCAAGTCATATTTTCGATTTGGATAAAATACGTAAAAAGGAGCATATTCTTGATGTAAGGGAGGGAAATGCCACTGAAAAGCTTGTGTTGCTAAACGGCGACGAGGTAGAAAATTTGGCAAATACTATTGTAATCGCTGACTCAACCGGGCCTCTTGCTTTGGCCGGTGTAATGGGGGGAAGTTCAACTATGGTCAGTGCTAACACTACCAATATTTTGATTGAATCTGCTGTTTGGTTACCTGCTTTAATTAGAGGTAAGGCGAGAAGATTTTCTTTGATTAGTGAAGCTGCAAGCCGATTTGAAAAGGGGGTAGATCCGGAATCTCTGGAAGCTGACTTTGAATTAATTTGTAACTTAATCCTTCAAGTAGTTGGTGGAGCTCTGAGTACAATTAACTTTGAAACTTTTTTTGATAAGAATGAGAAAAAAATTTCCTTCAGTAGAAAAAGATGTAATGACATTTTGGGTCTTAATTTAGCTTATGAAAAATTTGACCGTATATTCAAGAATTTAAATTTTAAATTATCGAACCCTGCTTCTAATAGTGATGCTTATGATGTCATTGTACCTTTTTATCGATATGACTTAGAAATAGAAGAGGATCTCATAGAAGAGGTTGCCAGGATACATGGTTATGATAATATTCCAGAGACGATCCCGACTGGTGTTATAGAATCCGGTTTGAGAAATGCTTCAGGGATAAATGCCGAAAGGCTGCGTGATTACTTAACTGCTGTTTCTTTTTTTGAAATAATTGGATTTGGTTTTATTGAAAAAGAACTGGCTGACCGATTCCTTTTCCAACACGATAAAAAAGTAAGTACGGTAAATATTTTGAATCCAATATCGGTGCATAACTCTGCCATGAGAACGAGTCAGATTCCTGGAATGTTGAAGGTTTTAGCAGAAAATCACAGGAATCAGCAGGAAAAAATAAATTTATTTGAAATAGGAAATATATTTATTAGTTTGCCGCCAGAGTTATCAGAATTAAACCAGTGTATTGCCGAGCATAAAATGCTTTCTTTTGTTGGCTGTGGTCCCCGTTATCAACAGCAATGGGGATTAAGTAATGACTTATTAGATTTTTACGATGTCAAAATGATCATTGAAGAGGTATCGCCTACTAATATAACTTTACAAAAAATAAAACAAGAA
>MDTB01055450.1_pt1 | contig 11775 bp, 13 predicted proteins | sample 811161 | NCBI WGS metagenome assembly MDTB01 (sample SAMN05326650, study PRJNA326480) | marine metagenome | isolation source: seawater | place: Mediterranean Sea | collected 2009
CGAGCCTAGCCAACGTTACCCACCGGCGCCAAAAACGCTGTCCTATAGTGTTGCAGAATGCTCATCGCTCCCTATCATGACCGACTCGCAAGCGGTCGCCAATGCTTTGTATCAAGCTTTGTAACGCGGTCGACCACCGAGAAACAGGCGTGAGAAGTCACTCGCGGTTTAACCAGTCTCAATAACCTAGGCCAACCATGCATAACCATCCGCTTGACCCCAAATTACTAGCCGATGCCATTCGCCAAAACGTGGCAGCGGCACTTGCTGAAGACATTGGCGCAGGGGATCTATCTGCGCACCTGATTACGGAAAATGAACAGGCCCAAGCTCGCGTTATTACCCGAGAGGATGGCGTGTTTTGCGGCACCGCTTGGGTAGAAGAAGTGTTTCAACAATTCGGTACACCCGCTGACATACGTTGGTTTGTTGCCGACGGCGATAAAGTCACGGTCGATCAAACCCTCTTCGAGCTGCGAGGTCAGGCGCGTTTACTACTGAGCACCGAGCGCACCATACTGAATTTCGTCCAATTGCTCTCCGGCACAGCCACTCGTACAGCGCAGTACGTGGCACAAATAGACGGTACCCGCACTCGCTTGCTTGATACACGAAAAACACTACCCGGGCTGCGTCTCGCCCAAAAGTACGCGGTCAAATGCGGCGGGGGAGAGAATCATCGCATCGGATTATTCGATGCATATCTTTTAAAGGAAAACCATATCGCTGCCGCCGGCAGTATTACTCAAGCGATCACTGTTGCCGCCCGACTGCATCCTGACAAACCCGTCGAGGTGGAAGTCGAGAATTTAGAAGAACTGCAAGAAGCAATCGCAGCAGGTGCGCACATCGCGTTGATCGACAATTTTTCCCTTGCAGATACCAAGACAGCCGTGGCGCTTAGTCGCGACAAAATATTACTAGAAGCTTCAGGCGGCATCACTCTTGATACCGTCGGCCCGATCGCTGCCACCGGCGTGGACTACATATCTTGCGGTGAGCTGACGAAAAATATTCAACCAATAGACTTGTCCATGCGCTTTTTTGCCGAGTAAAACGCCATGAGACACTAGCGAAAATAGGGTGCCAACACCGTCAGATCACCGTCTATTGGCCCAGCAACGGGCAGACTCAACAGCTCCATTATCCACGGGTAAACGTGCACATTATCGATGGCCGGCGGTCGGCTCCCTGGCTTAATTCGTGGCCCTTGGGCCAACAGCAATCCATTCATGTTGGACAGTTCGCTGGGCAAATAGCCGTGGGCACCCTTTGGCGGCTTACGCTGCTGTGAACGGCTAATATTGATGTAGCCTTGAGCAGGCGCTAGAGCGATCATATTAGGTATTCGGGCTCTATCGAACTTTGCCACTTCGCTGCGTGCAAATCCTAGCTCCGGCGGAAACTCGTCGCGCAAGTACACGCGCAACGACTCAGCTCTCCCCAAACGCGATTTAGCATCGCGGAGCTGGGCTTCGTCATCGCTGTAAAAATAAGCAAAAGCTCCTCCGAGCACGATTTTTGCCTGGCCATACCATTCTTTTAGATCGAGGTAATCGCGTAAAAAAATCTGCTGGCTAAAGTCAACCGCAGCCATACCATGATCGGACACAACAAAAAGGTATACCTGCTGGTTGAGGGTATCTATCCCTCGCATCAGCTTCCCCACACTTCGATCCACGCGGGCAACAGCGTCCATCACCTGTTGAGAATTTGGCCCATGAGCATGCCCAGCGGAATCCACATCGGAAAAATAAAACGTCACTAAATCTGCGTGTTCTTCGGCATCATCTGCCACCCACTCCAGCACCTGTTCTACGCGGGAATCATTCGGCACGCTGCTATCAAAACGGCGCCATGCCGATGGGCGAACACCAGCAACATCGGCTTCGCTGCCAACCCAAAAGAAGGATGTGGCACGTAACCCCGCCTTTTCAGCGGCCACCCACAATGGTTCTCCTCCATACCAACTTCCATCTTCAACCGCCCGACGATCACGCATGCGGTAATCCTGCATGCGGCTGGGATCATAAAAGTTGTTCCCAATGATGCCGTGACGCCCTGGGTACAACCCAGTGACAATGCTGTAGTGGGAGGGAAAAGTGCTGCTTGGAAAACCAGGTATGAAACCTTCAGCGAGCAGCCCGCGCTGAGCTATGCCATATAAGTTCGGGGTCAGTTCTGCACTTAAATAATCAGTCCTAAATCCGTCAAGAGACAGCATGATCACAGTGGGCTTAACGGAATCGCTAGTGGTGCCAGCTGCATGCTGGGTTACACCAGCTGGAGCACCAGCAAATGCCACCTTGAATGACAGCAACCACCCAAGCAATAAAAACGTAATTCCTCGTTTCATTGGCGCGCCTTCTTCAGCCCAGCGTAACCTGGCTTTTCGATTTATTAGCTTTTGAGCTTGTCGCGTAAAATCGCAGCGATGTCTTTCACCGCTTGATCGGCGGCCGCAACCACACCTGTTTGCAGCACAAAATTATGCATTAATCCTGGATAGCAGTGATAAGTTGATTGCACACCTGCTTCTAGCAATTTGTTGTGATAGTCCTCGCCCTCATCGCGCAGCGGATCGTACTGAGCAGTAATGATATGCGCCGGCGGTGTCTTATTTGAAATTGCATGTCGCGCTGGCGCTAAGCGCGAGTCCATCGGATCCACTGGCTCATCGCCAAAATAGCATTCGTTAAAGTACTCAATCAGCCTACTATCCAGGGTGACGCCACTGGCCAGATCTTTGCGCGACTGAGTATCAGCCGCCAACAGATCAGTAGCTGGGTAAATCAATACCTGCAAAGTCGGCTGCAGACCTCCTGCATCGGCCAAATGATTGCAGGTTACGGCAGACAAATTCCCACCCGCCGAATCGCCACCGATCGCAATGCGCTGGCTGTCTAACCCCAGCTCTGCGGCATGGGTCAGCAACCATTCAGTCGCATCTATACAGTCTTCTGCAGCAGCAGGAAATCTATGCTCAGGCCCGAGCCGATAATCCAAGGCAATGACCATAACCCCAGCATCCCTGGCCAATTGACGGCACAAACTGTCATGAGTAGCTAGATCACCAATGGTAAAACCACCACCGTGGATATAGACCAACCCAGCCATGGCTGCGTCAGCGTTGTCTTTGACATATTTGCGTGCGGGAATGCTTCCGCCACGGGTTGGAATCGCGAGGTCTTCAACTGTCTGGCACTCAATACCTTGATGCGAATTCATCTGCGAGATCGTCACATATCCGGCCCTGGCAGCAGCCACTGGCACATCGGCAAGATGGGGAGGACTGGGGTTGGCTTTGACCCCGGCGTCGACCAAGGCTTGTAGCTGAGGATCTAAGTTAATGTCAGACGATTGGCTCATAAAAGCTCCTGAACAGGTTGGCGCTAAACTGCAGCGACTTTAGCACGCGCACCTTCTCAGCGAGCCACCGATCTAACAATTTGTCAGTGAATTCAAAGTATGAATCTGCTTGAGCTTAGCCGTATGCGAGGAATGTCAGTGATAGAAAGCCATGAAGTGCAGGCTATCTTCGAACATCAACACAGCCCAACCTCCCAGTGCAATAAACGGCCCAAAAGGCACTGGCTGATTACGATCTCGCAGCCCCAACGCGATCATGCTGACTCCTGCGACAATACCCAACGAGGCAGCGATCAATACCAGCTGGGGCAATACGGTCCAGCCAAACCAACCTCCCAAGGCAGCCACCAACTTGAAATCGCCGTGGCCCATTCCCTCTTTACCGGTTATCAGTCTAAAAAACGAAGCGCACAACCAAAGCGCAAGATAACCCACCGCGGCTCCTAAAACGGCCTCGTCGAGAGGGCAAAAGAGCCCATTGACGTTGGTCAAAAGTCCAACCCAAAGTAAGGGCAGCACCAGGTCATCCGGTAATAGGAAATGATCGAAATCGATCAGCGCCAGGGCCAACAGCGTAGCTGCAAGCACAACAGCAAGCATTAACTGCACGCCCCAGCCAAACTCAAACCAAAGGCCAAACAACATGACCAGACACAGCACGTCAATTAAAGGCTCGCGGACCGGCAGGCTTTCTCCGCAGCCAACGCAACAAGGACGATTTGACCGCCCGGCAGTTGGTCGCGCTGACGCAAACAACAATCCAACTAAGGGTAAAGATGCCAGCAAAGAAAGTGGCGTTTGGCACTGCGGGCAGCGGCAGCGCAGCCAGGACAGCGTGCCATAGTTGCCCTGCTCGGTAACCGCATCATCCGCTGAGGCTGAAGCACAAACAGATAACTCTTCCAACTTGTGCTCTGCCTCATACGAGGCAGCTGCCGCGTCTGCCCAGTTTTTCATCAAGCGATAAGGTAGCTGGGCTGCAACCCGATTCACTAAGGCGCCGACCAGCAATCCAACTAGGCCAAGCACAACTAGGTTGAACCATGTCTCCTCAGTCATAGCAACATCGTGCCAAGACCGAAGCGATCATTTGTGTAGACCTGGGCCGCATGCTCAAAACTGCTCGCGAGGTTTTCAGAAAAGGCTTGTCTGCGCGCAACATAGATCCAACCAAACTATTAAGGGGATAAGTTAAGTAAAGAACCGCAATACATACAGATACTTTGCCTAGCAATTTCGTCAAGCCTTCAGACCGGTGCAACAGGCTGCTATGGTTCGGACCAATCATACATTGATTTTCATTACACTATGGCGTTGCCAAACGTCTACAGCACGGAGCGAAGAATGAGTAACCAATCAACTGTTAACTCGCGTCGGGATAAGGAATTCTGGCTACAGTTTGTGTTCGTATTTCTAATTACGATGCTGCTTAACTTAATCATTTTTAACATTCTTACCCTGACCGTAATCACTCAAGCCATCATGATTGTTAGCATGGGCCGAACCAGTGAAACTGTAGCCAGCTTCGCCAGAAGCCTTGCCATAGTGATCAATGAAAGCGTGGCCTACATCACTTTCGAAACGCCTACAAAACCCTTCCCTTTCCGAAACTGGCCGGACCCCGCCGCAACCACAAACGCCGACCCTGAGGATCCCGCTACTACAGAACCAAAGGCTCGTTAAACCTGCATGGTTCAGCTAAAGCTTTGTTCGTCTTGATGTGCGGTGAGAGCAAAGTTCTGTAGTCAGACGCCTACTTGGAAGGTTCATGAGTCAGCATGCTTCGCTCGCCTAGAAGTGAACTGAAGACAAGCTTGTCATGCATTAAATCGTTTGCGATATTTTGGATACCTAGTAACAACAAGAAGGACATCAAATGGCTGTAGTTAGAGTACAAACCACGACCGCGCTAGAGGGTAAAGAGCTTGAGTTCATGGCGAACACTAAGGAACTCAAAGATCTCATGGTGGCAAAAGGTCTCACAACATTTTTGCGCGTTTCGCATTCGGGCACCGAGAACATCGAGGTCTATAACATCACCATGTTTGAAGACATGAAGGCCTACGGGGCGGCTCAGGATATGATGTTAGCCGATCCAGACATGCAGGAAATGTACGGTCGCAGCATATCTAATCGAACTGGCATTCTTTTAGATTCTTCCGAAATGATCGAGGTGCCTGGCTTCGAATTTGGTGCAAAACCATCTGGTGACGTCGCTTTTTCAACGGCATGGAACATCTTGCCTGAAGCAGGCATGGGCAGCACGTTCATGAAGTCTTGCTATCAAGCTAAGGCGATCCAAGAAAAGCATGGTGCTAACATACGCTTGTGGCAGCCAATATCCGGCCGATACGCAGGCAAATATCTTTATCAGATGTCATTCCAAGACTTTGCCAGCATGGGTCAGGCAATGGACGATTGGAAAGCTGAGTTTGCCGAGTTCAATCGAGGCGTGCCAGTGTCCGCTACCATCGATAGCCAAATCGTAATGCGCGGATCGACGCTGCTATAACACTCTGGTTGAACACGGCGATTTGCCAATTCTCAACCTGGTTAATGCAAAATCATTAGCCAGGTTGAGCGCAGTTAAGCCACTCCTCCTTGCCTCAACTTTCTTCTTGCCTCTTTGACGTCTTTGCATCCTTCGCGAGTTCGCCCGCTATCCGTATTTTGCAGCTATTCCAATTCCTGTCGCTAGCGGCCTTGACCAAGCACGCCCCTAGAGCTCCAACAGTTTGCTACTGCTTGCATCCGAATCAAATTTGTTACATTTTTATGATGGGTCGTTCCCAGACCCAAATGGGAGCATCGTTATGTTTAACAAAAACCAGGATCCAGAGTGGACTAGAGGTATTTCCCACCTACGGAGCTTCATAACCCTCAACGGCACAGCCGACGTGCCAATTACTTACGTGTGCAGAGACAACTTCAAGTTAGGACTGTGGGTCTCACAACAAAAACGAATTGGCACAAGATTACCTGTCGAAAAAGTCAGACAGTTGCGGGAATTTGGCGTGCCTCTGCAGTAATTCGTTTCCCGCGCAGCTCCCGAGCGGCTGACCCGCTCAGGAGCTGTTTTAGTCGCTCTCTCCCCTGTTCGCGGTCATACCCACGACATAACCCAATGCCTAAAATATTTGGCAGAATCGGTAACACAAAATAAAAAGAGGACAGCAATATGCGAACGTTTGCTGGAGCGGTCGACATTCCGGCCATGGCCATGGTGCTTGGAGCACTACTCATTATCGCCACCGCCAACCGTTTTTCACGACGCGGGTCAGTCTTAATGGCTAACCAGCTGTTAATGGAGATGGCGTTTCTATACCTACTCATCAGTGCCGTTGGCTTGTTCGAAGACGTTACCAGCTTCTTCTCATTTCATTACATCGCCAGCGGCGTTTTACTTACTCTCGCTTTTGCAGCCATTCTTAAAATCCCGGTACTGATGTTTTGCGCCAGCAATGACACTCCACCCAAAGTTGTCTCCGTCACATGGAAAGTGTTGGGAGCGCTACTATACATCGTCATCATGATCTATACCGCGACTACCACTACGGGGCTCGATGCATTTGTTAACGGGCACGCGCTTGTCTTTGTTGGCATCAGCTTAATTCTTATCAGCGCCATGAGCCTGCTCAGCAAATCCAGCAGCGTGCTCCAAGACATTGCGTCCCAGATCCTCAACATCGGCCTTGTGGCCATGGCCATCGCGATCGCCACTGCGATTCTGGATCTCTATGTGATTGAGGCTATGGCTGAAGTGCTGAGATTTGGTGTTGCCGCGCTGCTCTACACGGTCTTCTTGCATATCTTGCTTCGTCTGCTTGGCTTCGCCTTATCGGATCCGTCTCAAGACGGTTTTGTAAGGCTGCAACTGCTGGGCATGGGCGGGGCGGTTTTAGCTGCTTGCTACATGGTTTTTGCCGCGCAGTCGTTGAGCTAACAACGCTGCAGGTGATCGACAGCAGAGGCTTTCAGCTGCCGTTAGCTCGTCACAAATTATCTACACCGTCGCCCCAAGCGGCATAGCAAAACTAAGGAACTAAACATGGACACAGTACTCGTCACCGGAGCCACAGGCTTTATTGGCCTCCATTGCGTTGAACAATTGTTGGGTCAAGGCTTCAGAGTCAAAGGAACAGTAAGAACTAAAAGTAGGGGTCAGGAAGTGATAACTGCGATGGAGCAGGCCTCAACAAATACCGACAACCTTGAAATCGTCTATGCCGATCTTCTTGAGGATGAAGGGTGGTCGGATGCCGTCGCTGGCTGCCGCTATGTGCTGCATGTCGCTTCGCCCTTTGTACTGGAAGTGCCCAAGGATGAGAATGACTTAATCAAACCGGCCGTAGAGGGCACCTTAAGAGTGCTTGGTGCCTGTGCTGGGGGAGACGTAGAAAAAGTAGTGCTCACCTCGTCTTTCGCGGCAGTTGGTTATGGCCACGCCGACAAATCAGTCTTCGACGAGTCAGACTGGTCCAACCCGGATCTATGTAGCCCCTACCCAAAGAGCAAGACATTGGCCGAACGGGCGGCCTGGGACTTTATGCAACAGCTTGAGGAAGGGGATAAGTTTGCGCTTACCGTGCTTAACCCGTCCGCGGTCACCGGTCCAATGCTTTCGAGCGATATCGGTACGTCTAACGAGCTAATTTTGCAGATGGTAAGTGGCGCAATGCCTGCAGTGCCGAAAATTCACATGGGTTTTGTTGATGTGCGCGACGTCGCCAAGGCCCACGTTGCCGCCATGACATCGTCAGCTACTGATAACAATCGAATAATTCTCAGTGAAACGGAGATGTATTTCTCCGAGATGGGGCAGATCTTGAGAGATGCCGGTTATAGCAAATCTCCAACTAAAGAAATGCCTAATCTCATTGTGAAATTGGTAGCCATCTTCAACGCCCAACTGAAGTCAGTCACTGGCTCGCTGGGTCGACTGACCAATACTAGAAAAGATAAAGCACACCAACATTTTGGCTGGAAGTTCATTAGCGCCAAAGAATCAGCCCTCGATACAGCGCAACAGCTTAAGGCGATGCAACTCTTTTAGTGTTTGCGAGACGTCGAGAGGATCAAGACGGGGGAGGACGAAAGCCTTCCTTGGGTATAAACCCCGAGCGACTAACCCCACGAAAAGTATGTACATATCGGCATTAAACTATGTACATTCAAGCCCAGAGAATGAAGCAGCACTGGCTTTTCCTGCCCTAACCTTTGGAACCAGCGCTAGCGATTACACGACAACAGATATGCACAGCGGTGATCTAGCTTTTGGCAGCAGCTCGCTACTTAAGAACTTATTTAGAAGGGTGGTGATATGGAACACGGTCTTCAGGTCAAAATACTCAAAGAGTTAATGCAACAGTTAGACGAAGGGAAAAATGTTGACGCTGGCGTCCAGCACAAGATGCCTACTACATCCTACGTCTGCCCCGAGGTAGCCGAACAAGAGCAAAAAGAATTTTTTCAGAACCATCCGCAGCTCATTGGTTTATCCGGTGACCTTCCCGAGCCTGGTTCGTATATGACCCTGGACGACTTTGGTATTCCGGTGCTGGCCACACGCGACAAGTCGGGCCAATTTCGCGCGTTCTTAAATGCCTGCCGTCATCGCTCAGTCAAAGTGGCTTCAGATGAAAGAGGCAAAAAGAACGTTTTTACCTGCCCATTCCACAATTGGAGCTACGCCAACAGCGGCGAACTCATCAATATTCCAAACAACGATCACTTTGGAGAGATTGATAAATCGTGCACGGGGCTAATCACACTGCCTGCGGTAGAGCAAAACGGTTTGTTATGGGTGCACCCAAATCCTGAGGGTACTCTCGACGTCAACAACCTGCTGGGGCCGCTGGCTGAGGAACTAGAGTCCTTTGGCATGCACACGCAACAAAACGCTGGGCTCACTACCATTGACCGCAAACTGAACTGGAAGTTCGCCAACGACACCTTTGGTGAAACCTATCACTTTGGTAAGTTGCACAAAGACACTCTAGGGCGGCTGTACTACGGCAACAATCTTCACTTTGAAGAATTCGGTCGCCATCATCGTTTCGTGACTGCCAACCGAGGCATTGATGCGATGAGGGAGATGCCAGAGTCAGAATGGAACATCGCGATGGGCACGTTTGTGCTTTACCACTTGTTCCCAAATATTCAGCTAATTGTTAGCAAGCAAACAACAACACTAATTCGCATTTATCCTGCAGCCAATGATCCTGGACGTTCTGTTACACGAGTCAGTTTTTACTTCGCACCAGAGATTGTTGAACTGGTAGAACAGGCAGACGCCGAAAGATCCGAGGCTGCTGACGTTTATAACTACCCACAGAGCGGTGACGCTCGGAGCACGCTCCCGAGTCTTACAGCATCTCTGGAGGTATTTAAGTCAACCATAGAAAACGAAGATTATGTTATGGGTGAAATGCAGCAAAAAGCTGCCGAAAGCGGTCTGCTAAAGGAAATCATTTTCGGTAGAAATGAGCCCGCGCTACATCACTTCCATAACAACTACAGAGAAGCATTGGGCCAACCCCCGCTAGAGCGTCTCAGTGGTTAGTCGAGACCTACCCTTGCCGAAGTTATCTAGAAGCCAATGGCTGCCGGAAACGATTATTCCCGCAGCCCTGTCATCTAGCTAGATCATAGATTGCTCGATATCTCAGCCACACTTCGCATTCCATACCCTGACGACTTTACGACACCGCGGACCACCGTCAGATATCGAACTGGCGGAATCTCGGCATTGCTCTGCCTGGACTCAGAAAAATCTGCAGTTTTAACCAATTTGAGTAATAAATAGCGCCGCTTCTGCTGTTTTAGCAGCCAAGACCGCTGGCACAGATTTTGCTTTCGCACCCTATAAGAAGAGAAATTTCAGTAACATAAGGATGCCAAGCAATGATCTCCTACGTTTCCGCGTTCGCCGACGTTTGTGCCTCTATGGCCTTGGTCGTATCAGTCATATTCTTACTCAAAGAAGTCCGCCTTATGCGAGATTCCTTGCGACACTCAGATTTCGTCAACTCGATAAACCGCAGTTCAGACAATATGTTGCGCATCACCGAAAACGACCAGTTACTCGCGACGATTCAAAAAATTAGTGTCTATCGTGCCAAGCAGAGACGCGATACTGCTGATCTGAAGAAAATCTTCGAGTCTCTTTCGCCACTTGAGCGAGTTAGATACTTCCACTTTCAAAGAAACGCATGCCTTAACTGTGAGGTGTTTTTGCAGAGCGTTGAAGCCAACGCCATCGATCCAGAACGTTTCGCTATGGCATTCGGATGGAGCGATGTTGATCACGAAATCTGGACTGAACTCGGCTTAAGTATCGGCCCGAGAACTCAGCAGCACTTCGTTGCTGCTAAGCCGGTCATTGTACCTTTGAAACGGCTGTCGGCGGCATAACAACCAGCCCATCAACAGTCGGCTGAACCTCCTGAGCGTTAGCAACCTGGAGCACAAGGTGGAAAATGTCTGCGGACCTTCTGCCCGCTTCGCACGTTATTATAGAATGCTCGCGCTGCCTCGACCGTTTGCTGCTGATGCCCAGTATGCGGACATGCAATACGGAGCAACCCGAGGGCAGTAGCGACAATCTAAGCTATCAGGTGCTAGCCAAACTGTTGGGTTGGCATAACCATTCGTAAGGACCATACATGGGAGAACATATACGCAGTGCGTTAAACTGGCTTGCCTTCATTGCCTTGCTTTACATGCTTGGCGCCTTAGGCTTTATCGTTTTACTGTCCGTGACAGGTACACCAGAACTTACCGACCTACTGGTCACGCTAATCGTTAACGGCGAATTGCCGTTTTGGCGGGGAGCAGCCATTAGTTATGTCTTTTGGCGTCTTGCTGAATTAATCTTGTGGAGTAAGTTCACGCTGCTGCCATGGCGGTCGTAGCAGCCAGCTTAGTTTTTGACTAGCGCGGCATGCTCGTGAGCCCGTCGGTCTTGACAGTCCGTCTCGCCACGCGGAGCCAAGCTTTTATAACGGTTGTGCTTCCCAAGCGTTTCCACATAGGTCTATTATCGTCAGGTCCTTAGAACTAAGAGCCACCGATGCCATCACCTCGAGAATTTGCTGCTAATTTTGCCATCGGCGCAGCTACTGCTGGCTTCGAACATGTGACGAACAAGCTTCCGGGAACTGGCGGACCATCAATGGGCGGAGCACTCGGCTACGCAGCTGGACGTATAGCCATTAACCACTTGCAGCCACCACCACGACCTCAACCGCACATGCATCCTGGGTTGTTGGGCATTCCCCACGGCAACCTGCCAGTGCATGCCGCCATACCGCGACCGGCCGTGCCACATGTGCAGCACATGCCTCACCACAATCCACACGCCAGCCTCAGGCTGTCAACCATCGGCATGCATCTGCCGAAATAGCA
>MDTB01086833.1_pt1 | contig 11775 bp, 4 predicted proteins | sample 811161 | NCBI WGS metagenome assembly MDTB01 (sample SAMN05326650, study PRJNA326480) | marine metagenome | isolation source: seawater | place: Mediterranean Sea | collected 2009
CCTCTTATTTACAAGGAGAGCGGATCCTCTCTATTATTTGGTTCCAGCTTTCCAGGCTTTAGCTTTCCAGGCTTTCCAGGTTTCTGGCTTTCCAGCTTTCCAGCTTTCCAGGCTTTCCAGCTTTCCAGCTTTCCAGTCGTCTGATGGCAGCTTAAATTAAGCTTTCATAAACTCTAGCACTATGTTAAAAATTTTATTTAGCATGTCATTATCATTATATAATATTAATATTAATAATATTAATAGCTACAAATCTATAAAGAGAGATTCGGTATTTTATACGAGGATACCAGGATACCACAGGGATACCTATAAAAAAATGTTGCGAAAAAAAAGGCTAATATTAATATAATAATAATAATTATTAATAATATATAATAAGTTAATAAAGTTATAATTAATAAAAGAGTTAAAAGTTAATAAATAACCTATAAATCTAACACATAGACAAGAATCATTTAGCAAATCTATCGTATATGAAGCTCTGTAAAAGATTATTGATATCCATAAACATCAACGACGCTACAATAAATAAATCATGGCTTTAAAGTTAAAAAAATTCAAGCGGGCGGCAAAGCTTGTATCACATTCTCACCATATGGCTATTAAAAAGAAACCGGCAGATGTTACGTTAAAAGTATTAGTACGTTGCCGTCCATTTTCTGAAGATGATCTTCTCGGTATGTTCATTCGTGATGGTGGAAAAGAAAAAAGTGAGATACAAATTGTGAATGGAGAGCATGGCTCTCGCTACGCATTCCAAGAATCTTGGTGGAGTGCATATGGCTATGAAAGACATATGCAACCTGATGAAACAGGATATGCAGCACAAGCTGGGGACATGGAACTAATTAGCCAAGAAACTATATATAATAACGTGGGAGTAAAAATGCTAGATTTAGTATTAAATGGTGAGGTTGTAGTCATATTTGCATATGGCTTAAGTGGCTCTGGTAAAACATTCACCGTGTTTGGTCCTGATATGATAACAGATCCGGAAGCATGGTACAAAAGTTCCATACCACATAAAAGTTGGGGACTTTTTCCAAGAGTTGCATATGATATCTTTAAACGTGCGAAACCTGGATGGAAAATAAGTATAAAATATTTTCAAAATGTTGTAGATACTGTGCGAGATTTATTATCAACGCAAGCTACTGAAAAATATTACAAGGAAGGCATGCATAAAGATGCATCTGGTTTTATTGATATTAAATGGTGCCGTTCTGAAGTCTTGGAATCGTGGGAAGATTTGATAAAAGTGTTTACACGTGCAAATGATCGAAAATCTATTTCACCAACCCAATTTAACCATGCATCAACACGTGGCCACTGTATATTAATATTTCAGGTAGAAAGACCACATCCGCAAGATAGTAAAGTTAGACAAACAGGGCGAATGTACATATCAGATTTAGCAGGTGCAGAACCGGCAGGGGATGTTGTATATGCAAGATATGATCGAATAGAATGCGATGATGGTTCTATTGAATATAAATACATCGGGCCTCATCCAAATAAAGAAAAGACAAAACGCTTACAAAATCAAGGGAAAAAAATTAATTTATCGTTATCAGAAATGACACAATATTTTCATAAAATGGCATTAGCAATTAAAAAAAAAAAGTTAAAGCATGGTGCTTCGATCCCAGGTTGTAACAGCTTCTTCTTGGGAAAATTTTTGAAGGAAACGCTATTGCATGCGCATACATATTTATGTGCCGCTGTCAGGCCAGAGGCAAAGTTCGAAAGATATAACATATCAACCCTAGAATTTGCTAAAAGTGCATCTTTAGTTAAACTTGGGCCGCAGCAGGTCAATCGAAAACAAACCTCACATAAACATACAGAACTCTTAGGTCATATGAGCGAAATGGAAGAAAAGCTGAAAAAATTAGAGGAGCAAAATAAGTTATTGCAAGATGATGATGATAAAGATGAAGAACAAATATTGCTTTTGAAAAAGCAATTAGCAGATAAGGAAAAAGAATTGCGAGATCATGTAAAAAATGAACATTTGAAAGAGCAAGAGGAAATTCTCAAACAAGTAAATGCACATTCAAAAGTATACGAAAAATCCGGAATAACGTTGCTAATAAATCCAGAAATGGAAGGTAAATTCAAGTGTCCATATTTAATCAATGTTGATGATGATCCATACTCCAATAATCGTTACGTATATTTATTAAGTCGTAACGTTACTAACTTTGGGTTACATCAAGACATTGAACCAATTATCCATCAGGATCTAGTAGAAAACTTCTGTACCATTGAAGTCGTAACTGATGATAAAGAAACTGGAAGCGATTCGCCATCTCCTCAATTGATATTGATAGCACGAGATGGAGTAGTGCATCACAATGGTATCTCCATGTTTGAAGATGAAGCACATACATTAGCTTCTGGGGATCGTATAGCATTTAATGGAGAAATCATGATGTTGGTTTATCCTGGTGATGATAAGCATGGTCCAAACTTTAAATCTGCAGCGGATGCATATGCTGAATATGGCCGAGGTGTCTTGGAGTCAAATAAATTACCTGTAGGCAAAGGAGAAGATTTAAAAAATGCTATGTTTGAGAAAGAAAATGAAGCAGAGTATTTAAATAAAGTTGTCGATAGATTAACACCCCTCCTGACAAAAGCAAAACGCATCTGTAAGATACTGAATCGCTCTGAAATCGATTTGTCAGTAGATGTACAAGCACATTATGATACATCCATTATGAGTAACAGCGATACAAAGAAAAGAGCTGCTAATCATTCAGAAACTAAGTTACAGATTGGAATCAAAGCCACAAATACAAGTACTAATCACTACACAATATTAGATATTGAAAGCTTCAAAAGCACGATGAGTATTCTTGAGGATGAAATGCGAAGTTTAGAATCGGCTATAGACGATGGCATATCCTATACAGTTGGGAAATCTCACGACCCGCTTCTGCTTTTTTTCGATCATATGTTTGAATTTGCATTTATTACTTTCCCATACAAAGATTTACTTGTTAATAAAAAGAAGCTTTCAAAATCTCTGGCATTAAAAAGCCTTGTATCACCACACAAAGATGTTGGAACAATTGATATGGAATTCACTTTTAAAAGTAAAAAGCGGGAAATTGTTGTTGGAAAACCATTTCAAATGGATATGGAAATCAAAAAGGTGAAAAATTTACAAACAGATGCGCAACAAATATTGTGTAGATCATCTTTTGTAAATCAACATGAATTTACCACAGAGGTTGTGGAGGAGAGCACCAAAACTAAGAACGCGTTTGATATAAATTATTCTCAAAGCTATCAAGTAAGCAAAATGTTGCACAAGCAGGTTGAATTTTTGAATAATTCGCAATTGATTTTGATTCTATGCGTAAATCTAGCAAATCCAAATCCGAGAGAAGATAATATAATATCCACTGCAAGTAAAGATATTGTTAAGAATCTTATTTATAGTAAAGAGATCACAAGTTCACTCGGGGATGAATTAATATTAGCTAAGCGAATATCAGATTATAAGCAAAAATCGAGAAAACTTGAAGCTGAAATAAGTTCTTTAAATACAAAATATCAAGATGGAATTGAGCAGTTGAAAAAGGAGAAGGAAGAATTAATTTTAGGTCAAAATTCCTTGAAAAAGGAAAAGGAAGACTTAATTTTAGATCACAAGACCATGAAAAATAATTTCAACAATAAATTGAAACAACTTAATGAAACTGTGAAAAATAAAGATGTAGAAAATAGGGAAAAAATAGAGAAGCTTGAAACAAAGCTATCTGTTATGAAAAAAGAACATGATGAAGAGATAGAACGACTTAAAAAAGAGAAAAAATACTTACTTGAGAAAGATAAAAGCGCTGTTAGCTATCTTAACGAATTGCATGCAGAGGAACTGCAGAAAAAAAGCAATAAAATACAAAACCTGATTAAACAGCATCGGCTTGAAATGGAGAAAAAGGAGAAAAAATACGACATTGAAATGCAGGAATTGAAAAACAAATTTAATAAAGAGAAGATGGAACATGTTCAACAAATTAAAGAGATTGAAGACAATTATACGAATGAGAAAAAAATATTGCGTGAACGGTTTGAAGGGAAAGAGACAGATGATATTCATCATCTAAATGATGATTTCAACGAGAAGATAAAGTTGTTGAAAAGTAGATATGATAAACAAATTTCTAATTTAAATGAAAGCCATACTAATGAGTGCAACAAGTTACAGAATCGCTTTAACGATGAGAAAAAAAGGCTAAATAAACATTTTAACGAGGAAAAGCAAGAATTAAAAGAATTTCAAATGCAAAATATTAACCAATTAAAAAGAGTGCAAGAGAAAGTGAAAAGTACCCATGAGCAAGAAGTACACGAGTTAAATGATCAAATCAAAACGTTGAAAAGTCAACACTTAGATCAAATGGATAATCTAAAGGTGCATTTTGAAGATGAGCTTGAAACGTTGCGAGGCAGAAATAAAGAGTTGCAAAAAGAACTCAATGTGAGTACATTGAATTTCCATTCTTCAGACGAGAAAATAGTTAATTTAACGAAAAAATGTGATGAATTAAGAATTCAACTGAACAAAGAGTCAGAAGTTCGAGTAAAACAAACAAGCAAATTGAAAAAGGTCGAACATATGTTAAGTAATAAAACAGAAGAATCCACTTTAAACTTGAAAAAGTGTAATGAGCACGTCTTAATGGTGAAAAAACTGACAAAAGCCATGGATGATTCAGAACGAAAGATCAATATAGAAATGGAAATGAGAAAGAGTTTAGAAAATGAAATAGCTAGAAATAAAGTTTCCATTCAAGTAACAAATAAAGACCTTGATGAAGCCAGAAAATTATTAAAAGAACGAGCTAGCGAGTTACATGTCAATGAGCTTAAATTGGAAGAAAACCGGCATGCCATAGAGCTAAAAAATAAAACAGTTGACAGGATAAAAGCAGAAATTGAAAAACAAAAAAATATTATAAAAATATCTCAAGAAAATGAGGAAAAGTATAATTTAGACGCACGAAAATTGCGTCATGATCTAGGATTGCTTCAACATACTGTAAATGCTTCGAAAGTTGAAAATACACAACTTCGAGCGCGTATTTCAAATATGACAATAGATGCAAAGTCAATATCACAAGAATACGAGATGACAAAATCCGAACTAGAAAAAAATATTCATAATCTTAACATTGCATTAAAATCACTTACCGATAAGAAAGAAACATTGGAAAAAGATGTTCTAACCAAAAGTGAAAAAATTGCCATTTTGAGCCAAAATACGGATCGTTTAAAAGCTGAAACAAACAGATATAAGGGGGAAATTATCCATAACAATAAGCTTGCCGATAAAAGATATATTGATAATGAAAAAACACTCAAAAAAAGCATAGATCATTTAGAGAATAACGTAAAGCGTCTACAAGAACAATGTAGCATATTAAGTAGGAAGTTACAGGATTGTAAAGATAGAAACCAGGAATCACAAAAAGTTTTAGAACATTCTGTGCGAGAAAAAGAAAGTAATCTTAGAATTTTAGAAAAAGAAAAGGATCATTTAAATCATATGATTTCAACATTGCAAGTTACGAATAAAAAAAATTTTGCACAAAGTGAGCAGGAAATTGCTTTAGAGAAGGCGAAGTGTGCTCGTTTAGAAGAAGATATAAAGGAGATGCAAGCCCTTGAAAAAGATGAAGCTATTAGGTTAAATAAATGCATAACAGAATTAGAAGATGAAAGGGATACAATACATCGATCTATGGAAGCTGATCGCCGGGACAATGAAAGTCTAATTTTATCGTTAGAATCAGATATGGAAAAGCGTAATCACAAGATCGAAGCTATGGGTAAAGATTTTATGAATTTACATAATCAAATGGAAGAGGAACGAAAAGACTATCAAAAGAGAATAAAAGAATTAAGAGAATCACAAATTAAATTGAATCGAGAATACGCGCATAACATAAAAACTTTACAAAACGACAAATTAGTAGAGAAACGTGAAAATAATAGATTGAAGTCTGCGCAAGAGCAAAATGAAAGTATCAAAACTCAGGAAATGGATGCGTTACGAAGACAAATTTCCAATTTGAAATTAGTACATGGTCACGACATAAAACAAAAAAGTAATCAAATTGATGACTTAAAAACTCAATTGAAAGAACTAAATGAGTCACACGAACTTGAATTACGAAAGTATCAAGATTCATATAAGGTTGATCATGACAAAATGTTAAGAACAATGAATGAATTGCGAGGAGATATCATTTCAACGCGTCAAACTATGGGGGAGGAAATGGAAGAGAAAATAGAAGCAGAGCGACTGCGATTCAATTTAAATGCTGAGACTGAAAGGAGCGATTTAAAAGCAAAACATCAAAAAGAAATTTTAGAATATCAATCCAAGGAAAGGGGGTGGAATGCCGAAAGACGATCTTTACAACACCAAATATCAGAGGCAAGGAGTCTAGCCCAACGCACAAGGGAATCGGCAATACGTGAAGAGGAATTGTACCAGTCGAAAAATGAAACTTTACATGAAAAAATAAAAACCCTTGCAGCAAAACAAGTGGCGAATGATGAAGTAAAAGAATCGTTGGAAGCGGCTAAGAAAGAAATGGCATCTATAACGCATACTCAAATTGGATATGAATCCAGTCAGCATAAACGATATACAGAATTAGAAACAAAATATTTACAAACATCAAACGCACTTCAACGCGCCAAAGCTGAATTAAAATTAAAAGTGCAGGAGCAGCGCACAAACAAAACTTTAAGTTTATCAACCAACGCATCCGATTTTCCGGAATTCAGACAATTACGAAACGAGCGTGATAAAGCAGTAGTTGAAGCAGAAACATTAAAAGCTGAAATTAAACGTCAGAAAGAATATACTGAATCAATCATTACTAAATACAGGCAAGAAAAGCAAGATTCATTGACTGAATTAGGCGAGATGTCAACGGTGCTTTTAAATTCACAGGAAAAATGGGATCATGAACGTAAAAAATTACGAGACAGCTATAAATATGTTCAAGAAGCGTGGACTAAAACAAAATTGGAGTTAGACAACCAACGATTGCAACAGGAAATGGGAAATGCAAAAATGACGGCAGAAAAAAATTTATTGAAACAATCAATGTTCCAAGCAAAACGGGAGGCAAATAGTTATAAAGAAAAATTTAAGGGTGTATTGGCTCGCTCGGAGAATGAGAAAGATACATGGAGAAATAAGGAAATGAAGCTGAAATCACGATTGCATTACGAATCAACCCGAGTGAAAGATTTAGAAAATCATGTTACAACATCTATACATGAAAGAGACAATGCCCTTGACAAATTTCGCGAAGCTCGTCAACTGGAATTGGATGCTTCATCTGCATATCAAAATTTATTACGAAAATCGATGGAAGATGAGAGTGAAAAACAAAGATCTTTACTCTTAAATGATAACCTTGCACTTGACAGTTATGCGGTATCAAGCTTAAATGACAGTAATATGGATGTTTCAACTGATATTTTAAAATTAAGAGAGGAGTTGGATAGATTGAATGGAATGAGTCATGTAATTGATAACAGGAGAAGAAGTAATGAAAAAATGCTGTAAAAGAAAAAGATTATTTTTATACTTCGTATAATATATATATGATATCATATATTTATGCATCATTATATATATACGAATTCGTAAAAAAAAGTATCTTTCCTTTTCTCTCATTTTTTAACTTGAGACACACGACTAACAACACACGCAATATCATCTTTTTTACCACCACGGTAAATTATATTAAACTCTTCCGTTGCTGCGTTTGAGTAAGGAGTATCAGCCTTTTTATCTATTGACTTTTCAAAAGCCGCATTTATGAGTTGCATAGAGATTTGCTGTGGTGATTTTTCAGGAAAATTAGATGCATGACTTAAAATTTCAACATCGGATAAATTATCAAATAAACCATCACTTCCTGCGATGATGACATCACCTTCAATGATATTACCAACTAAATACACCTCTGCATCATCAACACCATCTGCTATACCTTCGTGTCCAAGTTGATATGGAAAACCGAAATCATGCTCTTGCTGAGGTGTACGAAACAAAATTTCTCCAGTGGATGGGCGTCCAACTAAAATGCCAGAATCTCCTAAGTTTGTCACTTGCCCTACCATGGCTTTCGAACCATTTACATTGTTTAACATACTCGATAATATATCATTTATAGTTTCATTACCGTCAAAATGTGTCGGGTAAATTTTTCGTTTCCCGAGTTTCGTAATCCTCATTTTGTAATTTAAATGCATATCATCCTTCATTTCATGAAACCCTTCATAAGGTATTAATCCAAAAATACAGAGAGTAGAGCTGCCTTGCAAGCCTGAATTTCTTGCATGTGCAGCAGCAGCACGAAATAAATCTTTTGACGTGACAAATTTATCCTTCATAATTGCATCAGTAGCATATTCCGAAGCACCAGTCATCAACGCTCTTGAAAATAAACCAGCATCTATACCTCGATCCCGCCACTCATAGATTCCATCTGCGATGCCAATAAAGTTACCACCCTTGCCTAATGTAAAATAAGCATCTTCACCACCATAACCATATGCATTTGTACATACAGCTTTTTCACCTTGTTTCACTTTTGCAGGATGTGGAATGCAAAATCCACCAACATCTAATTTATATGGTGATTGTGCTGGTAAGGCGTTTATATCAAAAACTTCTTCGACATGGGCGTTGTCATCAAATAAATCTATATCTTGTATTAACGGTCCATCGACACCACCAGAATCACTCTTACCAATCCATCCATGTAAAAAAAACTCAATGCTATCATTGTTGTTGTTATGATTATTATTATTATTATTATCACTCTCATAATGAAGATTTTTACTATTTTCATCTTTATTATAATTATTATTACTATCTTCGCTACTTATTATTACACGGTCCAAAAACCAACCTGAACCAACTTCATTCTCACCATCATGACCTACACGTATCTTACAAATTTCATCTAAACTTTTGATGTCAGAGTTTTCTAATAATAATGTGGTCATTTCATTGCGCTCGAAAGTAGTAGTTGGATCCACCGGTACTTTGTATTCATTATTATTATTATCATACAAAGATACAAAAACGTTCGAAGAAGTCGAAGCACCACGCTTATCACCAGTTATAATTTGAATTTCATAAGTTGAAAAGAATTGTTTACATAAGTTATTATTATTACTTATATGTTTTTTAAATTGTTTATATATATTTTTATTTCTTAACCACATCATATTTTCTATTTTCGAAAGAAAAAAAACAAGAGTGATTGTTTCTACAAATAAAGTATGAATATATGATCCCTTGAGAGGATTTTTTATCATTACATTACATTATAGGTCTGTGTATGTATTTTATTCGATGATTATTAGCACATTAATTAAATTATTATTAATTAATTCAATTAAAAAGTACCACCATGGAGTACTGGAGTAGTGCAGTAGTCCTGGTAGTCTACGCACGTACCAGGTACAGTACAGACAAAAACAGCTACATTAGAGAGGATCCTCTCTAAAAAAAACAACACAGCCGCCACCCATCATCATAAAAAAATACTACTGTACCAAAAAAAATGAATGAATAATAATAATAAAATTATCTTTCAAAAAAAAATAAAAATAGATAGAAAATAACAAACAGATACAGAAATCTTTACTAGTAGTATAATTGTTCAATATCATTAATGATCTTTCTGATATACCTCTCTATATATACATATATAACATATAATTAGGTTTTCTTTTACATCCATTTATACTTATTACAATCATGTCCTCATCGGGTAGAAAGAATGCAACCTTAAAACGTAAAAAATTTAGTGCTGTGAATCAAAGCCATATGTTATCAAAAGAAGGAATTAAAGAATATGCTATATCGGTTGGTGTAGAAGCAGATTATATGCTTGATAATAAAATTTGGGACGTTATTGGTGCTAGTGGTGAATATAGTCTGAAAAAAGTTGTTGAGGAAGCTCAGAAATATACCAGGGCTGGTAAACGTGCACGTGTATCCCCGGAAGATATTAATTTAGCAATAAAATCTATGGGTGGGAAGTCTATTTATGGAATTGTATCTCAAGTTGATGAGACTGTTCAAAGGAATCAAGATTTAAAAACTCTTGTCAAATCAAAAACAGCATTGGAAGCTGCTGAAATTTTGCCAAGTTGTAGTATAGCGTTGGACACCTTATGTGACATGGAATTGCCGCCTGTACCACTGGAGCCCGCAATAACAGCACACTGGCTTGCAGTAGAAGGTATTATGCCTACTATACCGCAAAATATAGATGTGAATGTCAACGAGGACGATAAGAATAAGAATAGTAATTACAATAGTAAACATAAGAGTACAAGCAATGGGATTGGCAATAGCAACAATAGCAAAAATAGCAATAGAAATGAACATAAACAACAAAATTTAATAAATACTAGAACAGGTGTATTATATCACAATTTATCGGAAGAACAACAAGTATATTTATATCGTTTGCAATATGATGCATTAGTAAATGATGAAACCAATGGAAAAGATAAAGTCAATACTACGAAAACAGGAATGTCTACATCAACAATGAACTTGCCTCAATTGATGGAATTAAAGGCTGTGGATATACGCAAAGCAGCAATTCGGCAAATCAGTTGCGATACTGCAGGTGCATTGCAACCATTAGTACCATATTTAATCCATTGGATTGAAGTAACCACACAAAGTAATTTAAGAAATTTGCATATATTAAATTGTTTAGTTGATGTAGCAGGTGGATTAATTGATAATCCAAACATTGATCTTGAACTTTACTTAGATCGCTTAATGCCATCATTATTGACATGTGTTGTCAGTAAACGTTTGTGTCAAGATGATACAAAGGATGATCACTGGGCATTGCGAGATCATGCGGCTGACATTGTTGCACGAGTTTGTGATAAATTTGGCGGTAAATATCCAAAATTGCAATTGAGAATTGCAAAGACATATCGTAAAGCATTATCAAACCCGCATACACCATGGACGACATCATATGGAGTGTTAATTGGTTTGTGTAATCTAGGTGTTCGTGTAATTGAAACAGTATTGTTGCCAAGGTGTGAAGATTTTATAAAACGTTTGAAGGATGCTATGGATGGAATATTTGTTCCAGAGGAAGAAAGAAAGAGCAAAGGTGGTCAAAGAATTAGTAAGCGTGTGCAAAATAACCAAGTGTTAACGGAGGAGGAAAAGTTAAAGAAAAAGAAATCAGATGAATTAAAACAAGAAAATGCTCGTAAATGTTGGGGGGCATTATTGTTTACAGTCGGTAAATTATATACATATGAAGGTTTTGACGGAAGTGATGATAATAATGATATCAACAATGACTTAAAAAAGCAATTGCTTACATTATTTGGTGATGAACTATTGGCATATATTAAAGAAAAAGATAATAGTAACAATGGTAGTGGTAACACTAATGGGAACAATATTTTATGACTATGATATTTTATACGTACGTGCGTACGCTTCGTATGAAAAAGACGAGAGAGAGAGTATCATACGTGTGATGATATGATAATTATAATATAAAAATGAGTACGTATCATAGTATTTAATATTTTACGAGTACAAAGAAGCAGTGTATAATATAAAATTTTCTCTTACTCATGTATTATATATAATATATATATATATATATATATATACTTTAACCATCAAATTTTATACTTTAACGAAATTATTAAGGAGTATATTAA
>MDTB01151826.1_pt1 | contig 11774 bp, 8 predicted proteins | sample 811161 | NCBI WGS metagenome assembly MDTB01 (sample SAMN05326650, study PRJNA326480) | marine metagenome | isolation source: seawater | place: Mediterranean Sea | collected 2009
AAATTGTTACCAAACCTAAAGATTTTAGAAAAAGAATTAAATAGAAAATCTAGAGAATTTAAAAATATAGTAAAAATTGGACGAACTCATCTTCAAGACGCAACTCCTCTATCTTTAGGTCAAGAATTTTCAGGATACCATGTACAAGTTAAAAAATGTATAGAAAGAATTGAATATGCTTTAAAAGAAATTTTATTTCTTGCTCAAGGTGGAACTGCTGTTGGTACTGGAATAAACTCTAGAAAAAACTTTGATAAAAAAATAGTCAATGAAATTGCAAAATTTACAAAAATAAAATTTAAACCTGCACCAAATAAATTTGCTGAGCTTGCGGCACATGATGCTATAGTTAATTTTTCTGGAACATTAAATACCTGTGCAGTAGCTTTAATGAAAATATCTAATGATATAAGATTTTTAGGATCAGGCCCTAGAGCAGGTTATGGAGAATTAATTTTACCTGAAAATGAACCAGGTTCATCAATAATGCCTGGTAAAGTTAATCCCACTCAATGTGAAGCGGTAACAATGGTTTGTGTAAAAGTTATTGGTAACCATAATGGTATAACAATGGCTGGATCTCATGGACATTTTGAATTAAATGTTTTTAAACCCTTAATTGCACATAATATTTTACAATCAATAGATTTAATAGCAGACAGTAGCAAGAATTTTGCTCTTTATTGTGTCAAGGGAATAAAAGCTAATAAAAAGAAAATACAAGAACACTTAGACAATTCATTAATGCTTGTAACTGCTCTAGCACCTCATATTGGTTACGATAATGCAGCAAAAATAGCAAAAACTGCTTTAAAAAATAACACAACGCTTAAACATGAAGCCTTGAAGACCAAGTTAATTAGCGAAAAAGATTATAAAAAAATAGTTGATCCTAAAAAAATGATTTACCCAGCATAACTTTTTATTGCTTCATTTAATAAATTTTTAAGGAATATTTTATTTTGTAAATCATTATTTTTAATAGCTATATTATTAATTATTTTATTTACATTATTATTAAACTTATTATCTATTTTTATATCCTCGATAATTATAGTTTTTTGATCAAAATTATAAACATAATTTAGATCTATAGTTTTTATTTTATTTCTAAAATTTTTTGGAGTAACTAAAAACTTATAAATACTCTTATAATCATTGATAATAATTCGAGATTTTCCATCTAAATACAATTCTCCATTCTTAATATAAATCAAACTATCAAAAAAATTAATATTTGCGAAATCATTCCACTCAAATGAAGTATTATCAATATCCACTAAACCATCTTGAATTTTAGCATTTAAGATCATATTTTTAAAACTTCTAATATTTGAAATTTTATTTGCACTAATATTTAATTTAAATTCGATATTTTTATTATTAAGTATTTCAGTTTTTAACAATTGTGGAATAATTGCATTTGGATTGAATAAATAAGATATATTAAACTCATCTGCTTTCCCTTGAAAGTTAGAATAGAAAGGTTTTATATTGATTTCTCCTTTATAAGAAAACTTTGGATCTTCAGGCTTATCAAATAAATTAAATTTGAATAAGTTTTCTTTTTTTTTATAAGCCATTATACTTTTTGATTTATTAATAAGAAAAATTGCTGAACCATCTTTTAATTCATCATCGTAATTATATTGATTTTGAATTTGTAAATTTAAAAAACTTAAATTTAATTTAAAATAATATTTCTTTTTGTCTTCATCATTAAACAATTCTATATCATAAGGTGTATTGAATATTTCATTTTTTGCATAAACTAAGTTTTTTAATTCCTTGGGCTCATAGTAATATTTCATATTTATAATTTTGTTGATAAATAAAACTTCATTTTTTGAATCCCTAAAAAAAATATTACTATTTTTAATTTTTAAACTACTTTTTGCAAAATCGTTTTTTAAAAGTCTTGAAAAAAAATCTGAATTATTTTTATTTAAGTTAAAATTTGCATCTTTAATTACTACCTCATTAATTTCTAAATTTTTTAGGGAAAAAAGATTTTCAAGAGAAACATAAATTTCAATTTCCTCTATTTCTGAAATTTGAAACTCATCTGAGGTAATAAATGTTTTATTGCTGACAAAATGAGGTCTTGGAAAAAAATTATATTTTAAATTTTTGGAAAAATTGAAATTCAAATTAAAAGTGTTGTACAGTTCTTTTTTAATCTCCTTTGAGATTTCAGTCTGATTATAAAAAGTGGGAACCAATAAATAAGATAAAAATAAAAAAGAAACTGCGACAAAAGTTAAAACAATTTTGTTACTTCTTGCTAAATTAATTAAATTTACAAACTTTAACTTGTTTAAATTTTTCTCTAATAGACTATTAATAGATTTATTAATGATTTTTAAATATTTAACTAAAGAATTGGACTTACTCATTTTAATCAAGAAAGCTTATAAAGTATTATTCTAAATGATAAACAAAGATTATCTAAAAAACCTAAATGATGCCCAAAAAGAGGCTGTTATGCACCTTGAGGGTCCACTTTTAATTGTTGCGGGTGCTGGATCTGGAAAAACGAAAGTTCTTACTTCAAGAATTGCCAATATAATTAATGAAAAAAAAGCATTCCCCAATCAAATCTTAGCTGTCACATTTACTAATAAGGCTGCGAAAGAAATGCAAAATAGAGTAAGTGTTATTTTAGGTTCTGCTGCTGTTGGACTCTCATGGCTAGGTACATTTCATTCAATTTGTGCCAAATTATTAAGAAAACATGCTTCGGCTGCAAATTTAAATTCTAATTTTACAATAATAGATACTGATGATCAAATAAGATTAATTAAAAATATATGCAAAGCAGAAAATATTGACATCAAGCAATTATCACCAAGATTTATATTAGCCATAATAGATCGTTGGAAAAATAAAGGATATTATCCATCTGAGGTAATTATAAATAAAAAAGATATTTATGAGAAAACAATACTACCTCTTTATAAAATTTATCAAAAAAAACTAACAGATTTAAACTCTTGTGATTTTGGTGATCTTATCTTGCATACTGTAAAGGTATTGGAATATAATCCTGATATAAGGGAAATTTATTCATCAAATTTTAAATATATTCTTGTAGATGAATATCAGGATACAAATTTTATTCAAAGTAGATGGCTTAATCTTCTTTCTGAAAAAAATAAAAATATTTGTTGTGTTGGAGACGATGATCAGTCAATTTATAGTTGGAGAGGCGCAGAGATTAAAAATTTTCTTGAATTTGATCAAGTTTATGAAAATACAAAAGTTGTAAGATTAGAACAAAATTATAGATCATCTCAAAATATATTATCTGTTGCATCTAATCTTATTGCTAACAATCAAAACCGAGTTGGAAAAACACTAGTTACAACAATGGATGAGGGAGATTTAGTCCAATTGAACTGCTTTAAGAATGGAAAAGATGAAGCAATTGGAGTTTCAGACGAAATCGAAAAAAAATTAAAAAAAAAATTTTCCTTTAATAATATTGCTATCCTTGTAAGAGCTATATTTCAAACAAGGGAGTTTGAAGAAAGGTTTCTTAAAATAGGCATGCCTTACAGGATATTAGGTGGAACTAAATTTTATGAAAGAGCAGAAATTAAAGATTGTATTGCATATTTAAGATTAGTTCATCAAGAAAAAGACGATTTAGCTTTTGAAAGAATCGTTAATAACCCAAAAAGAGCAGTTGGAGATAGTACACTTAAAAATATACATGAATTTGCTAAAGAAAATAATTTAAATTTAGAGAGAGCATCAATTAAAATGTTAGAGCAGAATTTAATTAAACCAAAAGCTAAACATGGTTTGAGTATTTTTCTTAATTATGTTTTTAAATGGAGGGAAGATTTATTAATCAAAAAATCAAGTCACATAAAATTATTACAAATTATTTTAGATGAGTCTGGGTATTCAGCAATGTTAAAAAATAAAAAAGATGTGGATAATGAAAATAGACTTGAAAATATAAAAGAGCTACTTAGCGCCATGAAAGAATTTGATAACTTAGAAAGTTTTTTAGAACATGTTTCACTTGCAACTTCAATAGATCAAGAATGGGACGGAGAAAAAATTAATATGATGACAATGCATGCAGCAAAAGGGCTAGAGTTTGATGTTGTTTTTTTACCAGGTTGGGAAGAAGGATTATTTCCACACCAGAAATCTATCGAAGAGAAAGGACAAAAAGGTTTAGAGGAAGAAAGAAGGTTAGCATATGTGGGGATTACGCGAGCAAAGAAAAAAGCTATAATTTCATTTTCAATGAATAGATTTTATCAAGGAGATTGGATAGATAGTATGGCATCAAGATTTATTGATGAGTTGCCTGAAAAAAATTTAGAAAAAAATTCTTTTTTTGAAGATGAAATTAACGAAGTTGATGATTTTGAATTTAACCAAGACTTTGAGATGGAAGAAGGTACAAGAAGCCCAGGGTGGATTAGATATCAGAAAAGAATTAAATGATTAAGAAGCTTATAAGTTTAAGAAATAAATTTAAGCAATATAATATTGATGGTTATGTTGTTCCAAAAAATGATGATTATTTTACTGAATATTCTAAAATCAACAGATTGAGAATTATATCTAGCTTTAGCGGTTCAGCAGGGTTAGCGGTTATTTTAAAAAATAAAAATTATTTATTTATTGATGGAAGATATACAATTCAAAGCCAAATTGAATCTGGTAAATATTTTAAAATTAAAAGTTATGAAAAAATAATTAATTGTAATTTATTTAAAAATTTAACTTTGGGTGTTGATCCTAAATTAATTACAAATGATCAAGCAAAAAAATTTTTTTTAAAGAATAGTAAAATTAAATTTATTGATAAAAATTTAATTGATGAAATCGAAAAACAAAGAATTAAGAATGATTTCCCTTTTTTTAGATTAAGTAAAAATATTGTTGGGGAAAATTATATATCAAAAATTAATAAGATTTCTAAATATTTGAAAAGAAATAAATCTGATTATTTATTTGTTAGTGCACCTGAAAATGTAGCTTGGATTTTAAATATAAGAGGTGGGGATAGTCCTAATAGCCCCATTCCAAATTGTAGATTAATTATTAGTAAAAATAAAAAATTACTCCTAATAAGTAATTTTGAAAAGTGTAAAAATCTTATTAAAAAAAAATTAATTAAACTAAATGAAATAATTGATGCTAAAGATATTTATAAAAAAATTCATCAATTAAAAGGAAATAATTTTATTATAGATGGTAAGTCATGCTCAATTTATTTTGAAAATATTATTAAATCTAAATTTAAAATTGTTAAAAGAGAAGATCCAACTTATCTTTTAAAAGCGGTTAAAAATAAAATTGAAATAAAGAACATGATTGACTCGCATATTTTAGATGGTGTCGCTCTGACAAAGTTTATTTATTGGATTAAAAAAATTAACAAGAAAAGGATTAATGAAGTCCAGGCACAAAATAAGTTGGAACAATTTAGAAAAATGAATAAAAGTTATTTATATCCAAGTTTTGATACAATTGCTGGTTCAGGAAAAAATGGTGCAATAGTTCATTATAGAGCTAAAAAGGAAAGTTGTAGAATTATTGGAAAAAAAGATATTTTTTTATGTGACTCAGGGGGTCAATATAAATATGGAACAACTGATGTAACCAGAACAATATGTTTTTCAGAACCTAAATCAAGTATCAAAGATATATTCACAAAAGTTCTTAAGGGTCATATTGCTGTGGCTAATACCAATCTAAAAAAAGATAATATTGGAAGTAAAATAGACAAAAGAGCACGTAAATTTCTCAAAAAAAGTAAATTAGATTACGCTCATGGAACAGGTCATGGTGTTGGATTTTTTCTAAACGTCCATGAAGGACCACAGTCAATTTCAAAAATAAACAAAGTTAAAATTAATGAAGGAATGGTTTTAAGTAACGAACCTGGTTTTTATAAAAAAAATAAGTTCGGAATTCGTATAGAAAATTTAATCTATGTAAAGAAAGAAAATAATAAATTATTATTCAAAAATTTGACAATGGTACCAATTGAAAAAGATTTGATAAATTTTAATTTATTAACTAATTTAGAAAAAAATTATTTATTTAAGTATCATCTAGATGTTTATTCTAAAATTTCAAAATATTTAAATTATAATGAAAAAAAATGGCTAGCTAGTTTTCTTTAACATTTTTAAAAATTGATCTTGATTTATAATTTTAATCTTTAATGCTTTGGCACTATCTATTTTTCTTTTAGTCGATTTTTCCCCAATAATTAAATAATTTAATTTTTTAGATACACTGCTAACAATTGTTCCAGAATTTTGTTCAATCAATGATTTAACTTCTGCTCTACTAATATTATTTAATTTTCCAGTAACCAAAAAAGTTTTGTCTTTTAATAAACCATTTTTTTTTTCAATAATTAAGCTTTTTATATTTAAGATTTTTTCAAGTTCATTTAGTATTTTCAAATTAACTGAAGAGTAAAAAAAACTTTTAATAGAATTAATCTGAGTTTCACCAATTCCATCAATATTTATTAATTCATTATATTTATTTATATTTGATAAATTTTTAAAGTTCTGAAACGACTTAAAATGTTTTGATAAAAGTTTTGCGTTTTCTAAACCTATATGCCTAATACCTAAAGCATATATTAATCTCTCTAATGATATATTTTTTTTTTGATTAATTGAATATTTTAAGTTTTCTACTGATAGTTTTCCCCATCCCTCTAAATTTTCGATTTTATTATAATCTAATTTAAAAATGTCATACGGGAATTGAATTAAATTTAATTTCCAAAAACTTTCTACAATTTTCTTACCAAAACCATCTATATCAAATGCTTCTTTTGATACAAAATGCTTTAATTTTTCTATAGAGATTTTTTGACAGAAATAATCTTCGCTAGAACATCTTCTAACAGCATCTCTTTTTTTAGTAATTGAGTTGAATTCTTTAATTGTTTTTGAACCACACGAGGGGCATTTTTCTGGAAATATAAATTTTAAATTAGCCTTTCTTCTTTTTTTAAAATCTACAGAAAGAATATGTGGAATTACATCTCCAGCTCTTTCAACTGTTACTATATCGCCAATTCTAATATCCTTTCTTTTAATTTCATCCTCATTATGAAGGGTTGCATTTGATACTAAAACTCCACCAATATTAATAGGTTTAATTTTTGCTACAGGTGTTAATGCCCCTGTTCTTCCAATTTGAATATCGATATCTAAAATTTTTGAAACTGCTTTGTTTGAAGAAAATTTGTGAGCAATCGCCCATCTTGGTGCATTAGCAACGTTTCCCAATCTTTTTTGGATTGTAAATTTATTAATTTTATAAACAATTCCATCTATATCAAAGTTGAAATTTGCTCTTTGCTTTTCAATTTCATTGTAATTTTTTATTAAGTTATCTACTCCTGTAATTAATCTGTTAAATTGATTTGTTTTAAAACCCCATTCTTTAAGTTTTTCAAGATATTCTGACTGGTTGTCAACTTTAAGACCGTTTTGAAAGCCAAACGCATATGCGATAAATTTTAATGGAATTTTTCTTGTATCATCTGAATTTTTTTGTCTCAAGGAACCTGATGCGGCATTTCTTGGGTTCGCAAATTTATCCTTCAAATTTTCAAAATCACTATTCTGAATAAAAACTTCACCTCTAACATGAATTTCTTTAGGAAAATCTTTAGATGATATTGTTTGTGGAATATCTTCAATTGTTTTTAAGTTTGCAGTTATATCCTCCCCTTCTTTTCCGTCACCTCTTGATAAACCTTTTTCTAATTTTCCATTTTTATAGATAATGGAAGCAGAAATACCATCAATCTTTGGCTCTGCACTGTAAGTAATTTTGTAATCGTTTTTTTCAGATAAATAATTTATTATTTTTTTTTCAAAGTTAATTAAATCTTCTTCTGTAAATGCATTTGCAAGCGATAGCATTGGAACTTTATGAGCAATCTTTTGAAAATTTTTTGATGGTTTAAATCCTACTTTAATTGAAGGAGAATTTATATTTGTAAGAAAATTATATTTTTTTTCTAATTGGATTATTTCATTTTTTAAAACATCATAATCTCCATCCGATACTTCAGATATATTTTCATCATAATATTTTTTGTTATAATATTCATATATTTTAATTTTTTTATTATATTGATTTTTGATCAAATTTTTTTTCATATCAATCAAAAAGTTTTTTAAATTTGTCTATGACACCTTTCTTATTTATGTAAGTTTTCTTTAGAACTTTTTCTTTATAATCTTTATTGAAAACTTTGTAAGATTTTTTATACCATTCACTAGATTTATAATTGTAACCCAATATATTTGCATATTTTTTTGACTCATCGACAAGACCTATTTTATAATTAATTTCTACTAAACGATGTAATGCCTCCTCAACAAAAATAGTTTGGTCATATTCTTCAACTACAATTTTATATCTATTGATTGCTGCTATCCATTTATTTTTTTTTTGATAATGTCTTGCTAAATACATTTCTTTTGACGCAAGAATATCTTCAATTAAATCTAATTTAAATTTTATATCTAACGCAAAGTCAGTATTTGGATAATCATTTATGATTAAATTAAATTTTTCTTTGGCTTTTAATAGAGGATCTATATCTCTTTTTTCATCCTCTATCATCTCATAATAACAAATTCCAATTAAATAATGAGCGTAAGCAATATCTTTATCCTTGGGGTACGTTTTTAAATATCTATTTAAATTTGACAAAGCTTCAGAATAATAATTTTGAAGATAATACGAATAAGATGCCATCAGTGCAGATTTTGGAGCCCAAATTGATTGAGGAAACAATAGCTCTGCCTCTAAAAATTTTTGCGCGGCATTGTAAGTGTCATTATTTTGAAGTTTTTCATAAGCTTCTTTATATGCCATAGTCATTTCAAGTTCTTGGCTAGTTTTTTTTATATTTTGAATTTCTTCTCCTTTTTTACTGCAAGATGAGACGAATATTAAAAAAATTAAAATTAAAGATAATTTTAGACGGATCATAAAATATATATATAGTTTTCAAAGATAATTTGAAAGTTCTATATATTCTATGCTATTGATTTTAAAAGGCTTCTATTAATTAATGTATGGGGTAAGTTTCTTTCTTTTATTTCGATTATAGAAAAATTTTCACTACTTTTAAAAACTTTCCTCAATAATTCATTTGTTAAATAATGACCACCTTTTGAGCATACAACACTTCCTATAATTCTGTAACCAGAGGTAAATAAATCACCGATACAGTCAAGAATTTTATGATTAACAAATTCTTTTTGATTTCTTAAACCACCATCATTTAATATTTTATCATTTTTTACAACTATTGCATTTTCTAAACTTCCTCCTTTAGCTAAACCTATTTTTTTAATAGCCTCTATGTCTTCAAATAAACAAAAAGTTCTTGAAGTAAAAATATCATTTAAGTTATCTTGATATGCATTAATTTTATTTTTTTGCTTACCAATTACCTGATTTTTGAAATCTAATTCAAATTCTATATCAAGGCTTAATTTTGAGGGCTCAATTGAAATTGATCTTTCTCCATCTTTAAATTCAATTTTTTTATTAATTTTGATAATTTTAATCGGTGCGTTACTAATTGAAAAACCTGCAGGAATAATTTTTTCAATAAATTCTTTTGCAGATCCATCTAGAATTGGTACTTCTTCATTATCCAACTCTATCAAAACATTATCGATACCTAAGCCAAATAATGCTCCCATTAAATGTTCTATAGTTGAAACTTTAACTCCAAACTCATTTGTAATTGTTGTATTAAGTGAAGTATTACTAACATTTAAAAAATTTGGATAAATAATATTACTTTTTGCTAAATCAATTCTTTTAAAAATTATACCTGTATCTGGTAAGGCTGGTTTAATAGTAACATTTACGTTTTGTCCATTATGCAATCCTACTCCAGAAAATGAAATTGATTTTTTAATTGTTTTTTGAGTTAAATGTGACACCCGGAACTTATAGTTTGATCGGAAGAACTTATAAAAACAACAAATGTTACCGTAAAAGACAATCTTAGCTGAACAATTGAAAAAATCTTTCAAAAAAACCTTTATTTTCTTGATTTTTTGGTACTAATTTAACTTCATTTTCATTTGATCCATTCAATATTTTACAAATCATAACGGGAAATTCAATTTCCTGATCCATAAAAAAATTCCTAATATATGTCTCATTTAAGTATTTATTAATCTTTATATGATACTTTTGTAATATTTTGTCTAGTTTGTATGATAATTTATTTGGAATTGATATAAAGTTAATTACGATACAAAAATCATTAGTTTTCAGATCACTATTAAAATAAGCATAATTTTTTCCATTTATTAGGTAATTACTTACAATCATATGCATTAAATTTTGATCTTGGTAATTTTGTTTAAATAAATCTTTTGCTTCACTAAGCGTATTTTTTAAGTATTTTATATTAATAATTTCATCATAGTTTTTTTTTTTAATACCTACACGCATATTAAAAATTTCTTGGTTTTCTATAATTATAAAAATATTTTTTAAAAACTTTCCTATAAATTTTTCAATTTTAAAAATATTATCATCAAGAAATCTATAGAAAGATTCATAATTTATTAATTTATCATCAATTATTATCTCACTTTGATATATTTTTTTTAAATTTTTTTTATCTACTAAATAAATTCCGTACTTTTTTGGACTAATACTTAAATATGTTTCTAAATTATGCTCTTCAATCATTTAAGATAATTTGATTTTTTATTCTTGCATCAACAACTTTTATATTAATAAATTTTTTATCATTTAAAATTTCAAAAGCTTGATCTAAAGAATCCTGAGCATGTTCTCTTGACAGTTTTAAAATTACATTATTCTTCAGTTCTAAATCCCATCTCTTAGAGGGGAAAAAATATAAATTTTTTATTTCATTAAGTGAAAATTTAGACTCATCAACTATATCCTTAAATTTAAGAAATTCGTTAATCTCTGGTTTGCCAAATATAAATGGCACTTTCTCTTCAGAAAATTTTACATCAGACAACTTTCCATTTGATCCTACAAGAAACATTTTTCCATTATCACTAATTTTAGCTAAAAAATTAGTTTTTTGAATTTTAATATTAAGTGTCGAAGGATATTTTTTAAAAATTTCATATTCTTCGACTAAACTATGAGAGCTAATTATATTAGAAATATCATTTCCATCAGCAAAGAAAATATTTTTCAAATTTAAACCTTCTATGTCTTGTGAAAGAATTGTGTTCTCATTTTCATGTAGACCTGAAACCTTAATTTTTTTTATACTTTCAAATTTAATATTAGATAAAACAGTATTATTTATTGAACCAACTATAATAAATAAAAATAAATAAAATAAAATTTTTTTACCTTTTTGTTGATGCATCTTTTAAAATCCACTCTATTAATTTTATAAAATTCATCCCATTGTGGGCAGCTATTTCAGGCACAAGTGATAGTTTGGTCATTCCTGGTTGTGTATTTATTTCTAATAAATAAAATTTATTTCTATAAAATTTAAAGTCTGACCTCGTAACACCTCTACATCTAATTATTTTATGTGCTTTAAACGCCATATCCATTACTTCATTTAATTTTTTTTTGGATAAATCTATTCTAATAATATGTTGGGTTTTAGCATTAGTATTATACTTAGCTTGATAATCATAAAATCTTCTTTTTGGCTTCAATTCTATTGCTCCTAATTTTTTATTACCCAAAATTGCAACCTGTATTTCTCTACCTCCAATAAA
>MDTB01003527.1_pt1 | contig 11772 bp, 1 predicted proteins | sample 811161 | NCBI WGS metagenome assembly MDTB01 (sample SAMN05326650, study PRJNA326480) | marine metagenome | isolation source: seawater | place: Mediterranean Sea | collected 2009
AATGAAGATCAGTTTGGAACAATGGGTGCAGGTTCGTATGCGATTTTAGATACAGGCTCTGAGTACCTTTTAGAAAAAGTGATACTTGATGACAGCATTAATACAAAACTTAATAGTTATAAAGTAACAATACAAGAAGATGATACCATAACTATAGCTAAAGATAATGCAGGTATGGTTAACTTTCTTCATAATCAGAAAGAGAATTCTTATATTATAGAAAAAACAAGTGTTGACGGGACTGACAAAATAGCCCCATTTTTGGTTGGACAAGACGCTACTGATACTTCTGTTGGAACTTATACACCTGAAGGCAGTTCGGCAATTAAAGTCTATCAACTATCTAATGAACAATTATCAAGTTTGCATGGTGAAGGATTTTACACTATTGAAACAACTGAAAGTAATTACCTTCTCAAAGAGGTTGAGCCAAATGAAGAAACGGAAGACATATCAAACGATTATAAGTTAAAACCCAATGATACTTCTATAGGAACTTATACAGTTAATCCTAATTCAAATTTAGAAGAAGGAGTTGATTATACAGTTGCTAATGAGGGAAGAAATTATGCTGTAAGTTTTATCACAGAATTTCCAGATGAAACTCAGGGATTTTATCATGTTGCCGTTGAGGATGATGCAGGAAATAGAAATATTGTACCTGACACAAGCACAGAACAATCCATATGGGTTGATAATGTCCCTCCATTATTAAAATCAGCTACAATTGATGAAACGGGAAGATTTATCAAGTTGGCATTTAGTGAAGAGTTGGATACTGATCCTGACGTTTCAGATTATTCAATTAACTTAACTTCTGGAAACGGATTGACAAATGTAATTCATTTAACTGATGCTCAAATACAAAGAAATAATGAATTAAAGTCAGATATCACAATTGCCCTAGAGTTTCCAATATTCAAAGGGGATAGCTATACACTTGATTTTGTTACAGATGGCCTCACTAATTATAAAGATACTGTTGGAAAAGTTATCATAGATCCCTCTCCTGTGAATGTCATCAATGATTCTATAATCCTACGCTCTGAAGGTGTCGTTGCAGATGGTTATCTTTCGAATGCAAAAGTCTTTCATGATCTAAATAAAAACGGGATTTTTGATTCAGATCAAAAAGAGGTTTCTGTCCAATCAGGTTCAAATGGGGTATTCAAAGGATTACATGGTGATGTAGATACACCACTAGTTTCAATTGGTGGTTTGGATATTTCTACTGGCCTTGATTTCTCCTATAAGTCTGTAGATGGATCGGTTTCAGGTATTACATTATATGCTGGAAGTGATGCAACGGTGATTAACGCCCTGACCAGCATTGTTTTCCAAATGGTGAAAGTCAGTAAAGAAAATATTGATGAGGACGCTCTTGATTTAATTTATAATACTGAAAACTCTCAATTTTCTATAGAGTTAAACTCAGAGATATTAGATTTATCTACTTATGAGGCTGAATTAGTTTTTATCAAAAATGGCGAAAGTATAAGTAAAGTAACAATAGATAAATCTATTTTATCTGAAACTGAAATTAATGATTTAATCGAAGATATCACTGCTTCGCTTGGATTACCTAATGATGAAGGAATTGATGGAGTAAAAGTAGTAGCTATTCAGCAAGATTTAGATAGTGATGAAACACTTGATATTAATGATCTTGATACAAGTGAAATTACAGAGAACCTGCCTAATACTATTATAGAAACCCAAACTTTTTCTTCTCTTGATGAGGCTAAATCAACTCCGCCTACGTCCAAGGTCATAGAAACTGAGCAAGCAATAAAAAAACTAACTGAATCTTTTGTTGGATTATCAGATTTATCTAACGTTTATCACTACGATCCAATTGCCTTAAATAATGTTCAGGTGCAGGGAGTGTCGTCTCAGTTTGGTAATCTTTTTGTTTCTCTTCCGTATTTACTTGATGATTTATCCGATTCAAATGAAGTAATCAAAAAAATTGCTCATCATTTGTTATCAAGATCAGAAGGAGACGAAAAGCTTGATTTGAGTGTTCAGCAGGATCTTGAAACCATTTTTGGAGTTGATAATTCTCCGCCTTCTAATGATGATGACGCACCTGACCTACTAAAAGATTTGGCTGCAGCTAATAAAAAAATTAGTGATTCTGTTACTATTGAGGGTCAAGTTTTTGGTCAACTTCTTGGCCAGGATGAAATTACAGCTAATAGGGTCGCTCGAGAGCTATCTTTACTTGAACCTGATTTTCAATCGACTGATGCTGCTGAAAAGTTTTTTGGTTCAGCTGATGACGATATTATTTTTGCAGGAGCTGGTGATGATTTATTTGGTGGAGGAACAGATGAAACTGCTCTCAATGTAGGTGATATATTTATCGGAGGTGAAGGTAAGGATGCTGTTTTCTTATCCGGACAGGAAAGTGATTATAAATTCTTTTCGGAAACTACTGGCACAGAGTTATATCAAATTATTGAATTATCCTTAGATCAGGGTGATCTTGGGTCTAGCAGGTTATTGGTGGCTCAAAAGGAGAGTGATACATCAGGTTATATTTATATTCAAAGTGAAATTGTCAGGTTTACTGGGGACAGTTCCTGGTTATCTTTTGATGAAGTTTCAGGTAGTCTCACCGGCAGTATTAGCAGTGATCACATGAAGGGTACATCCTTCACTAAGGATATGATCAATGGTGACTGGGGCAACGACATCTTAGAAGGATTTGGTGGTCTAGGCCATACATATGATGTTGTAGATGGTGGAGGAGGAGATGATACCATTATTGCTTCAGGTAATAATACTGAAGCTATTGGTGGTGAAGGAAAAGATGTCTTTAAAGTCCTGGATTTAAGTGGGACTCTACTCATTAAAGATTTTGTTTCAGAAGATGATAAGATTGATTTTAGAGCCTTTGAAAAATCTGAGGGTGTGGCACTAAACTTTAATGATATCATATCTTCTTCAACAGCTTACACAGAGGGAGAAGTTTCAGGAGTAAAAATTGATATTTCTTCCTGGATTAAGGAGAATATTAGTCATAGTGGTCAAGTGATTATTGAGGGAGCAACTATTAATAATGATGGAGCCATTGAGCTTGCTGATGGATCACTTCTAATCTCAGAAAACTTTTTTATTGAAACACTTACAGAGTAGTAAATTATTAAGGAGATTAAAGAATAACCGACATTTAAATTATATCAAATTTCAATACTATTTATTGTTATTCATAAAGGTGTTATAATAAATTAACGAAGTGTCTACTGAGTCTTAAGTGATTCGCTTTGGAATTTTTATAAGTAGTTTTTGGAAGAAATTTTATGGCTTTAGTATCACAAGACAATCAAGATGAAACAGAAGAGGAAATACAAATGACACAGCAAATTAGAAATGCAATTAATATTCAAAATGACTTCGCTGTTGGTTCCCATTCTTCAATTTTAGCCGGGAATTATTCAGTAATATTTTCAAAGGCTGGCGACTCAATGACGCTTTTGCCTATTACGCTTTCTACTCCTGATGCTTCAGGTTACATGACTGCTGATGGTGATGATAATGGGACAGTTTTTGCTGGCATAGATCCGACTGAATTTGCTGCTGTAGTGCAAAGTTTAAGTGGTGGTGGTGACGTTGTGACAAGTATTGATGCCGGTTATATACCTAATAACGTCAAAACTGTATCTGCCATGACCCAATTCACTTCCTCTTCTGGTGGCACTTTAGAAATTGGAGCGGGTAGCTGGGCTGTTCTCCCCTCCTCTACTGGATTTGCTCTTCATCAACTATCCTTTGATGATAATAATAATCTTACTTTCATGGATGGTGGAGATGTCATTGATGGGTTTACAGTGGGTGATATTTTTACGCTTGGTTTAGAATCTCATGCAAATATTACCGGAACTAATTCAACAGTCCTACCCCAATTACCGGGTGGTGGGGTTTCTTATGAATTAGTCGCTCACTATCAACAAACACAAACAGATATGGGCGGTGGTGTAGGACTTAATGCTAACGGCGAAAAAGTTGCTGACGGTGTGAGTTATAAAGTTTACGAGATAACTACAGATATTTTAGGTAATAGTTCTACGCAAGAACTATTTTCACAGGATCTGATTGATCTAGGCATAACAGTTACATATTCAGAATATGTCAATGGTCAAGATGGTAATGCGATAACTGATACGGCGGCTTTCTTTAATGATGCCAGTAATGAAGGTAAGGCAATTAAATTTAGTATGTCCAGAACAGAAGGCCAAGAAACCTACGATATGGGTTATAATACAATTCAGGTGGATGCAACTCCTCGGGAATATGTAATTCAGAGTAGGACTGGTTTTAAAGATAATCCATTTACAGCGGGTGATGAAAGTTCAGGAATTTTAGTATCGGTTATTGATATGTTTGACGGCGATACACCAGATTCAATGGCTAATATTGGAATGAAGTTAAATGTCTACAATAGTGATGAATCTGGGCATGACATAACAGGTACTAGTGATTTTGTTCCCGGTGGACAGGATGTCACTGAAACTTCTGTCATGTTTTATACTAAAGATTATGCCAAGGCTAATATGTTTATGAGTCTTGTTAAAGATGGGGATGATTACAATCAAACAGTAGTCTCTAATGAACCTGGAAAATTAGCCAATATGTTTCATAAGCATGACGATGGTGCTAATGAAGGGGATGGCGCTCCTAAAGGTGTTGCTGAACTTTTAAGTTCTGGAACCAAAGGTGTGACTGATGATGATGTGGTAGTAGGTTCCAATCAAGGTAATGTATTTAATCTCAATGATGGAACTACCTCAGATTATAGTGATGCGACTTTCAATGATGGAATGGATGGTGAAGGTGTTGGCTTTGACTTTACTGGCACTGATTATACTGATGATCTAGGTGACAGTGATTATGTGGCTTTTGGTAATGATGGTGATGACTTTGCAACCGGTATTAATGATGGTGATGTATTTATTGGTGGCGGGGGTCATGATACCGCTGTTTTCGATGGAGAATTTCAGGATTATACCTTTAATATTGCAACACAGCAGCAATTTGATATTGCTGTTAAAGGGAATGGTGTTGATCTAGTCATTGATGATAATTCTTATCTTACTAGCGCTGATGCATCAACCATAATAGATGCTCTTATTGACCCTTCGGAGGTTTGGTCCATTTCCACGGGTGGTCAATCTGGAACCATGTCTTTCGTTCAATCAGAAGAAATGTTTTTTGCAGGCGATCCTGGACTGAATTTGTCATCAGCTGATGTTTTGGCTGTAGGTGCCGCTCTTGATACTGCAATTATTGATGAACTAGATGCAGCAGGTGTGGACGTTTCAGGTTTGTCGGTTGGTGATACTGCAACAGCAGCCCACTCTATGGCACTTGGAAAAGCAGAATTGACTGAAAAAACTAATGACTCTGATGATTATCAAATCCATACAATAGAATTGGATGTTGGTGAAAGTGGTGAGGGAGGTTATGGAGAGGATCAAACGCTTTTCTGGGAAATAGAAGCCAACGGCGGTGATGGTCAAGCGAGTCTTGATGACTTTGTTGAAACATCTGGATATGTCGATGTGGCTGCAGGAGACGAGACAGCAGTTATTGATCTAAAAGTAATTAACGATGGTGATCAGGATGAAGTTAGCGAGAATTTTGCACTAAAGATTGGTTATGTTATTGGTGATAATGAAGTTACTACTTTAGATTTCAGTACTGCTGCTTATGATGGTGAAATTGATATGACGGATAGTGCAGTAGGAGAAGTTGATGGACCTACTGGTAATCCGTATGTGGCATTAAAGGCTGAAGGTGGTAATGATGTAAATATAACTGGTGGAACCGACACTATAGTGGTTACCTCCACAGATTCAAATGGTCAAACAAAGGACATTACAACTTTAGGTGCTGATGGAAAATTGAGTGCCTCTGATCTCGCATTTGCAGCAGCCAGTGGCAATGTTTTTCTTGCTCAGGAAACGATTAGTGCCACTATCGCTAGTGATCCGGTAGAATATTACGTTTATTCTGGTCATAATATGAAATTTTCAGGAACGGATTTTAAAGGTAATACATTCGTTAAAGAGGTCAGTAAGTCTGATGATGCCTCCATTACTTTTAATACTATTACAGAAGCTATGGCTGCAGCAGCTAGTAATGATAGTTTAACGGAAATTCGTATTTCTAATGATCACCATGAATCCGAAGATATTACTATTACAGTTGATAATCTATTGATTGACTTTTGGTCAACAGAGGCAATGGCTGGTCCTGTTGTGGAATCAAAACCACCTGAAATTTTAGAAGTTACAGCTGCAGATGTAACTGCATTAACAAGTGCCTTAGGTGCTGATGCCCCTCAATTGGCGGCAGGCGATAATATTAGTTTTACTGACGATGGAAAGATGCTTATCGTTGATTCGACTGGTGCTCTTATCGGTAATCCAGTTGTGCTAAGTGATGCTCAAAAGGCAAATCTTGAGACTTTTGAAGAAAGAGCGGAACTTCAAGGTTCAGTGGATACAGCGGAAATTATTGCTCTTGGTCAGGATGATGCTGCTGCTATCAATTCAACCTTGAATCTTAGTGGAGCAGAAGAGCTTGGAGCTGGAGAAAAAGTTACTTTTTCTGAAGACGGTAAAACGATCATGATAGTTAATGAACAGGGTGACCTGGTTAGGCCACCCCTTGAATTAACAGATCAAGAAGCGACACAGTTAGAGAATTATGCTAACCAGGCTGAGCTTCAGGGTTCAGTTAATAATGATGCCATTATCAATCTTGATTCAAATGATGCTTCTGCTATCAATACGGCTTTAGGTCTTAGTGGAGCAGAAGAGCTTGTAGCTGGAGAAAAGATCACATTTTCCGAAGATGGTAAAACATTGATGTTAGTGAATGAAACCGGTGATGTTATTGCTCCACCTGTAACCCTTACGGACGCACAACAACAAGAGATAGGTGCTTATGCAGATAAGGCTGAAATTCAAGGCGATTTGAGACCTGAAGGTATTATTCAACTCAGTGATGCTGATGCTACCGCAATTAGTGGTGTATTGGAACTTGCTGGGGGAGAAGCGCTTGTTGCAGGAGAAAAGGTTGCCTTTAATGATGATGGCACACAGATGGTAGTTATTGGTGCTAATGATGAGATTATTGGTGGACCTATAACTCTTACGACTGGACAAGTAGCTTTTATGCAAAATTATGCAGACAAAGCGGAACTACAGGTTAAAGCTGCTGAATTAGAAGGTGATATTCAGAAAGAAGAAATCATTACAATAGATGCTACAGATGCATCCGCTGTTAATAATGTCCTTGGACTTACAGGTGGAGATGCACTAGCTGCTGACACTAAAATCACCTTTTCGGAAGATGGTGAGACGATGCTAATCGTTAATGATGCCGGTGAAGTACTTGGTGATCCAATTGTGCTTGATCAGGCAAAACAAAATGCGTTGAATGATTATGCAGATAGAGCAGAACAGCAGGGATCCTTAAATCAAGATGAAGTTATTACAGTCTCTTCTTCTGATGCGACTGCAATCAATCAAGCCTTAGGACTAACTGGACCCGATATCATTATAGAGAACGATACTATTACCATAACAGATGATGGTAAGATGCTTGTTATAGATCAATACGGGGATTTGGTTGGTAATCCCATACCTCTTAACGAAACACAAAAAACAGCACTTGCTTCAATAGAAGCTCAGGTTGATTCTCAGGGTCAAGTAGCGGAATTGGAAGGGGGTATTAATAAAGAAGAAATCATTACAATCGATGCTGGCGATGCTACAGCAGTCAGTGGTATCCTTGGATTAACAGGAAATGATGCATTAGCTCCAGATACTAAGATTACCTTTTCTGAAGATGGTGAGACGATGTTAATCGTTAATGATAATGGGGAGGTAGTGGGTGATCCAATAGCCCTTGATGCGGCAAAACAAAATCAGTTGAACGATTATGCATCAAGAGCAGAACTTCAGGGATCATTGGAGGATAGCGATACGATTACTCTTGATGCAACGGATGCACAAGCTTTGAATGACGCCCTTGGAAATGATGGACGTATCACAGAAAATGCTAGAGTTACTTTTTCTGAAGATGGTAGCGAAATGTTTGTCCTTGATACCAACGGTAAAGTGATGGGTCAATCCATTCTTCTAGATGAGACAAAGCAAAATGCAATTAAAGATTATGCTGATAAAGTTGAAATTCAGAGTTCTTTAAATGATGCAGAAGTTGTAAAAATTGATGCTACAGATGCGGCGGTTCTTAATGCTGTTTTAGGAGCAGAAATTCCAGGAGGATTGGCAGCGGATGCTAATATTGCCTTTAATGAAGACGGAACTCAAATGGTTGTTCTAGATGATCAAGGTTTAGTGGTTGGTGCGCCGATAACTCTAGATGAAACAGCGCAACTTGCCTTGGGGCAATATGCTGAAAAAGCCGAAGCACAAGGTGATATTCACGACGAAGGTATTATCGGACTTGATACAACTGAAGTTGCGGAACTTAATACTGCCTTGGGACTTACAGGAAATGATGCATTAGCTCCAGATACTAAGGTTACTTTTACGGATGATGGAAAGTTATTGGTTCTTGATGCTAATAATGAAATTATTGGTAACCCAATTACCCTTGATGAAGCTGAAAAAGGGGAGTTAAGTGGTTACATAGAACGCCGTGATACAGCTTTAGAAATGGCAGGTGTTCCAACAGGTGATGCTACTACGCATGGAACTCATGGTACAGCGGCAGCCGGATCTGGATCTAAAGCAACCGGACCGTTAGTATTCAAACTTGGTGATGGAATTAAAAATGTATATTTCGGTGGTTCCAGGGATATCAATGTATACGGAAATGATGAAGATAATATCATTGTAGGAAACCAAGGAAATAATAAGATCTTCGGTAGAACAGGAAATGATGTTCTTCTTGGGTATGGTGGAGATGATGTTATCAAGGGTGGTTCAGGTGATGACTTTGTTGATGGTATGGAAGGAGCCGATAGGGTTTATGGCCAAAGAGGTGATGATACCCTTGTTGCAACTGGAAGTTTTGATGGTGAGTATGACGAAGAGGCTCAGGATCTTCTTTCTGGAGGCTCGGGTAATGATACCCTTATCGATGCCGCTAACAAAGATTATAGTGGACAAACATCATTACTCGGTGGCTCAGGTGCGGATACTTTTTCAATAGGGGTTATGCACCATGATTTAGATTTTTCTACTGGAGCTCCAGTAGAGACCTGGGATCATTCTGAGAGAAATGTAAAAACGCATCTTGCTGATTTGACATCAAGTGATAGTCTAGATTTTCTAGCATTAATGGAAATCGCACCTGGCGAGGGTGAAACGGCGATCGCTATGGACATTGATGGTGATGGTAGTGGAACAGGAACTCGTATTAGTCTAGATTCTAGTGGATCTGTTGCTTCCATAGATTTAAGTAGTGGAGAAGGTGAAGTTAATACATTATTATCAGTAGCTGAAGGCCTAGCAATTGATGCATCTGATCTTGTTGACTGGGCAGTTGGTGATATTATAACAGACGATATGCTTGCACAAATGATTGCTGGAGGAGCTCCAACAACTACTATTGATGCAATAACTGCCGGAACTACAACAATTACACAAACACATATTGATTTAATGGATGAAGATGCACCAATGCTTAATCTTTCTGGTCAAATTGGAATTTCGCATGCGACAGAAACGACAATTGTTGCAGCCTTGACAACTGCGACAGTAAAGTCAGCTGAAACGGCTTTTGGTTCAGCAGACTCAGGTGGGGCAATGGATCACTATGGTATAACTGATGACCTGACTTGGGTTTCAGAAGTATAAATAGTTTTTAGGTATTTCTTATTAAATAAAAATTATAATTTATAGATCTATATTGTTAAATTTATATATAGCCCTGTTTACAGGGCTATTTTTTCATACTAACAAAGATTTTTTAAGTTCAAAGATTGATAGATTCATTTATAGTAATAAGAAAATTGATAGTCTTAGAAAACTTAAATGAAAATAATTAAAAGTGAAATAATTAGTCGATATATTAACGCAAGGAAATTACACGCAATATTATTTACGATTTCTTATAAAAGATCTGATGCAAAGAAATTAATCCTTGAGTTACATAAATTATCGAATTTAACAGCAAAAAAATTTAGTTTTGGATCAAGGCCTAAATTAGATATTCATACAAAAGTCATCGCTGAATTTTCACAACTAATCTATAATATTTATTCAGAACATGATTATTTAGTTACAGAATTACCGTCTATTTTTCCAATACACAGATTGCCTTCTGAAAGACGCTTCCAGCTTTTTCTATACTCTTCTTCACCAAAGGGATTTCTAATATTAGCACATTATATCTGCCAAATTCTTGAGGGTAATTCCAAAGATATTCAAGTTGAGTTTAGGAGAACACAAGAATCTTTAATTAAGAGAGTTGAACAAGCTAATAAATTAAACAGACTCAATAAGAATTTTTTAAATTCAGCTTATAAGTTAAAAATACCAATACTAAAAATAGCCGCAGAAATTTTTCAATTTGGATGGGGAAAACATAGTTTTCAATTGGGGGGTACTTTTACAGAAAAAACTCCAAGAAATTCAGTTGTAATGGTTCGTAATAAATATGCTACCAACCAGATACTTAAAAGGGCAGGTTTTCCAGTTTTGGATGAAGACTTAGTAAAAGAAGAAAAAAGTTGTAAAAAATTCATTGATAAATATGGATTTCCAGTTGTTATAAAACCAGCAGACAAGGATGCCGGTGCTGGTATTCAAGCTGATATTACTAATCAAAAGGAGTTATCAAAAGCTTTTAAGAATTGTTTAAAAATTTCCAAGAATATTTTGATACAAAGAGTTGCAACTGGAAATCATTATAGATTGACAGTAGTTAATGGTAAATTAGTTTGGACTTTTAAACAGCTTCTTGCGGCCGTAGTAGGTGATGGTCAATCTAAAATATCACTATTGATAAAAAAAGAAAACTCCTGTCCAAAAAGAAATTCTATTTACAAAAGTATTCCTATCAATGAAGCTACAAACATATTATTAAAGAAACAAAATCTAGACATGGATAGTATTCCTGCCAAGGGTGAAAAAGTGAAGTTAGGGACTATATCTAATGTTTATGCTGGTGCTATACCATTTGTAATACCAAAGGATAAAGTACACCCTGATAATATATTTTTAATAGAAAGAGCAGCTAATTTATTTAGACTAGATGTTACTGGTATTGATTTTTTTATAGAGGATATAAGTAAATCATGGTTAGAACAAGAAGCTAAAATTTTAGAAATTAATTCTTGTCCTGACCTAAGCCCTTCAAGCCCACATTTATATGATATTATTCTTAGTCAGGCTATCAGCGGAGATGGTCGCGTTCCCACAGTTCTTATATTATCTGATTCTAATAATGAAACTGATTTAAGAAAGTTTGTTTCATTTTGCTCACTTAATGGTAAAAAAGCAGGAATTTTTAGTCATCAAAAAATTAGAATAAATAATCAGCTCATACTATCTGGATCGTCAAAAGATCTCTCCAAAATCGATATTCTCCTTATGGATAATTCTATTGATTTTCTTATTATGGTTGTGGAGAGTACTTATGAATCTTTCAAATTAGGTCTTCCTATAGATAGATTTGATAGTCTATGTATTGAGTCACATTTGCCACGAGAAGATGGTAAAAAATTAGGGTGGTTAAATAAATGTATTGAATTTGACATTTCAAAAAATAAGAAAATAAATAATGAAA
>MDTB01089347.1_pt1 | contig 11771 bp, 10 predicted proteins | sample 811161 | NCBI WGS metagenome assembly MDTB01 (sample SAMN05326650, study PRJNA326480) | marine metagenome | isolation source: seawater | place: Mediterranean Sea | collected 2009
ATTGATGGGCCCTATGGATCTTCAAGTAAAAATATTCTTAATTCAGAGCATGCTATTCTAATAGGCGTAGGACATGGTATATCAAAAATTGCCCCAATTTTACAAGATATCGCTTTGCGTTTTAATGAAAATTCAAACAATATAAACTTAAAAAAAATTAGTTTATATTGGCTTATAGAGAATGAAACATATTTTGAATGGTTTACAAAATTTTTAAATGAGATTGAAGGAGAAGAGAAAATTAATATTTTTAGTTACAATATATTTTTCATAGACAAGTCTGCTCATCAAGTTTCAGAGAAGTTAATGTTTATGTCAACTGATTTATCCAAAAACAAAACTGATGTTACATTGATAAACAACATATGGGGAAAATCAAAATTTGGTTTCCCTGATTGGAAGAAAGAACTAAAAATGTTAACTGTTAATAATATTAATACCAGAAATCATATCTTTTATAGTGGTCCCAATAAGTACAGAAAAATTATCAAAAAAGAAGCTAAGAATTTCAAACTTAAATTTGATAATAAAATATTCTAATTATTTAAATTTAACGATTTAAAAAGTTTTTTTAAAACCATCCTTCCATTACTCCTTAGTCCATTATGTTCTAATTTGTTAGTCTCCCAAACCTTAAGACCTTTTACCTCAGACGCAGTAATCATTGAATAATCTCTATCAACATACATGTCATTTGTGTAAATAGCTGCTGCTACTGGAACTTTATTATTATTTAGATTTTCTTTATTATATAGAATCGGCCAGTCATTTTTATCAGCTAAACCTGAAGCAATATCCTTGAATGGTTTTAAACTTTTATATTCATTCATCATCCAGGGAAAAAGCATTTCTCCAGTAAAATAGAATTCATCATGACCTTCATTAAAATGGTAAAATTTCTTTCTAATTTTTTGAGCAGACCAATTAGTACTAAAATTTTGCGCATAACAAGCTTCGTGTAAAATTGTAAATAAAGGATTAGTATCGAAGGATTGTTCAGTAAACACATTTTTTAAAAATGTATATGAGAGCTCATTATTCACAAAAGCATCTTCAAATAAATAATTTAGTTTTGAAGCTCCGTCACTAAACCCCAATTGCAAGCCAAGTTGTTGAAACCGTTTTACGGACAGTCGGTCTCCATTTGGTAAATAGGTTTCATTTTCTTTTAGATATTTTGCTATTTTTTTTGCATTGACTTTAGCTTTAGGGAATGCTTTATAAAATAAAAGGTTTTTTTCAAATACTCTCTTGAAAGTTTTTCTATAAATATCATCTGGATGAGCATCTAGTGGAGGAAGGCCTCCAGTAATGAATACTTTGTCAAGACTATTTTGATAGTAGGAAAGGTAATGTACCGAGCAAAATCCACCAAAGCTCTGTCCTAAAATCGACCATTTTTTATTCCCAATTAGAGATTTTCTAATTTCCTCTGCATCTCTTACAATGTTATCAGCTCTGTAAAGCGATATCTTTCTCACTGCCTCTTTTTGCTCGTATTGAGAAAAATTATTAATGTTTAGTTGTGTACTTTTACCCGTACCTCTCTGATCAAGGAGAAGAATGTTATAAAACTTTGATGCATAGTCGATCCATTCTAAATTTGTTATTGGTCTTGGAGATTCGTACCCAGGACCTCCTTGAAGATAGAGTAAATATGGTAATTCATCATTTTTATTTCTCGATATCTCTCTGGCAAAAACTTGAATCTTCTCAGATTTAGAGTTTGAATAGTCAAGGGGAAGATCGAAATAATGATTTATGATTACTTTTGACATAAATTATTTAAAATATTTGTTATTCATAGATTGATAAAAAGTATGGATATTAATAATAAAAATCAAAATTAATAATACAGTCTCATATCAGAAAAATGATAACGACTGAACTGGATGGAATTTATTTCCCTCCAGTTCAGTTTTATTTGATAAAAATTCATTTAATTTTTATCAAATTAGGTTTTAGTTCTATATGCTTATGCTTTGGTAAAATTACCTTTAAAACACCATTATTGAATGAAGCTTGTATCTTATCTTTATCAATTTTATCTGGTAAATTAAAGGTCTTCTCAAAATCACCAAAATTTATTCTATTAAAATAAAGTGTTTTGTTCTTCAATTCGCTTGGTTCTATTTTAGTTCCACTTATTTTAAATATTTTCTCAAAAACCTCGATCTTTAAATCAGCTTTTCTCACCCCAGGTAATTCAGAAATGACAACATATCTCTTCTCATCTTCAGACATATCGAAAATTGGGTTTATTGACTTTTCATTATTTTTAAAAGACCAATCATTTTTAAAAAAATCATCTAATAAATGATTTATATTATTTATCCTATAGCTAGGAAAATCGTGTAGTTTAATTAAGTTCATTTTAACTCCTTATTATTAAATTGATTCACTAGAATAGTATAAACAAAGAATGAACCATTATTTAAAATGTTGAAATTTAATATGTTAGTATGACATAATGCTACTTTTGCAGTTATCCAATGACATAAATAATGCCGTATTGGCATATTTACTTATATTTTCATATTTTTATTTTATGAATTCTTTGTTAATGATTTTTTTGAATAATAAGTTGTTGCTGTTAAAATGTATATATTTTTTCCAATATAAAAAAAGAGATTAGTTATGAGATTAGATATTGATTTAAAACGACTATTAAGTTCTGTTGATGTACCTGCAGATTGGGTTGGCTTGAGAGAAGTTTATGAAGCACATACACCTAGAATGATAAGGGATGGTGTACCTGTTGTTAATTCAACTCACTCAACACATGGTATAATGGTTGAGATTCTAGTTAATGGTCAGTTTGGTTACTATGGTACTCCAAACCTCACATCTGAAGGTATATCTAATGCTGCAAATAAAGCCTTTGACCAGGCAAAAATTGCTTCAAGGCATTCATTGCATTCTTTTGATTTAACAGCTAGGCCATCCCATAAAGGTACTTATAAATCTCCTTTTTTAAAGAACAAGCAATCTCTCTCAGCAGGTCAATTAAATGATATTCTTCTCCAAGCGTATAATCATCTCAAAGTAAGTGAAAAAATCGTGAGTGCATCTTCACTTTGTCAGGTAATTGAATCAAATTTTAATTTTCTCAGTTCTAATGGTAGTGATATATACCAAGAGTTTTTAATGTTTGAATTTGACCTTAGTGCAACTGCAGCTGATGGAGCTAATCAACAAACTCGAACCTTTGGAGGTATGAGAGGTACATGCAGGCAAATGGGAATGGAATATTTTGATAAATATGAAATTTTTGCTAATGCAGACAGAATTGGTTCACAAGCAATAGAACTTTTAGATGCTGAAGATTGTCCTACAGGAGAAATGGATTTGGTTATAGCTCCAGATCAAATGATGTTGCAAATACATGAAAGCATCGGTCACGCACTTGAAGTAGACAGAATTTTAGGCGATGAAAGAAATTATGCTGGGTGGAGTTTTGTAAAATTAGAAGATTTTGGTTCATTGAAGTATGGATCTGATTTAATGAATATTACATTTGATCCCACATTAAAATCAGAGTTTGCATCCTATGCATATGACGATGGAGGTTTGAAGGCCTCCAAAGAATATTTAATAAAAGATGGTTTATTAGTAAGAGGATTGGGAGGTCAGGAGAGTCAAATAAGATCCGGTCTAGATGGTGTTGCTAATTTTAGAGCTAGTAGTTGGAATAGAGCCCCAATTGATAGAATGGCTAACATAAACTTGGAGCCAGGTGATCAAAGTTTTGATGATTTAATTAGTCAGGTAAAACTTGGTGTATATGTTGAAAGTAATAAATCTTGGTCTATTGATGATTACAGAAATAAATTTCAATTTGGTTGTGAATATGGAAAATTAATTGAAAATGGAAAATTAACTAAGACTCTTAAAAACCCAAACTACAGAGGTGTTTCAACTCCTTTTTGGAATAGTTTAAAGGGGGTAGGTGATAGCGAAACATTTGGAATATATGGAACCCCTAATTGTGGTAAAGGTGAGCCGAACCAAGTAATAAGAGTTGGACATGCATCCCCAGCCTGTCTTTTTGATAAAATTCAAATTTTTGGAGGAGTATAGTGGAAAAAGATTTTAAAAATATAAGTGAATTATTATTTAATCAATTAAACAAAGAAGAAGATCTTATATTATCTTTCTCAGGAGAAAATAGTCAATTTATCCGCTTTAATAACGCCTCAGTAAGGCAAACTGGCCTTGTCGATGATGCAGAAATAGAATTGAAGTTCATGTCTAATAATCGAATTTCCAGCGGTGGATTTACAATTTCAGGTAACGAAGATATTGACTTTCAAAGAGGTAAAGGTGAGATTTCTAGACTTCGCAGAGAAATTAAAGAATTACCAGAAGATCCTTTCGTAGTTCTACCAAAAAATTTAGGATCTAGTGTTGAAAAAAAGTCTTCAAATGGATTAAAATTTGAAGATTCTGTTGATGCAATCCTTTCTGTTATGTCTGAGGTTGATTTTGTTGGTATTTTTTGTAATGGGAAAATGTTCAGGGGAAATGCAAATAGTAAAGGGCAAAATCATTGGTTTGAAACAGATACATTTAGCTTAGATTATTCCTTAGTAACCCCAGGTCATCAAATGGTAAAAGGGTCATTCTCAGGTAATGATTGGAATCAGAAAGATTATGAAGAATATGTTGATAGAAGTAAAGAAAAGTTATCCCTTATGGAAAGAAAGCCAATCAAAATAAAAACGGGAGATTACAGGACATGGTTTGAATCTGCTGCAGTTTCAGATTTTCTTAGTATGTTCTCTTGGAATGGTATTAGCGAAGCCTCCCTTAGACAAGGTTGTAGTGGGTTTGGAAAAATGAGACATAACGATATAAGGTTGTCTCCAAAATTTTCAATAACAGAAGACTTTTCTCCTGGATATTGTCCCAAGTTTAATTCTGATGGTGAGCTGGCACCTAATGAATTGCCTCTTATTGAAAATGGGAACTTGAAAAATACATTGGTCAGTTCAAGATCTGCTAAAGAATATGGCCTAACATCAAATTATGCTGAAAATGGAGAATATTTAAGATCCCCAAGAATGAAAACTGGAGATCTAAATCATGATGATGTAGTTGGAAAATTAGATAGAGGTTTATTTCTATCAAATATCCATTATTTAAATTGGAGCGATAACCCAGGGGGGCGTATAACAGGTTTGACCAGATATGCTTGTTTCTGGGTTGAAGGTGGCGAAATTGTAGCACCAATTAAAACAATGAGATTTGATGATTCTTTTTATAGGTTCTTTGGTGATCAATTATCTGAAGTAGAAGATAGATTATATTCTAACCCTGAGGTCAGTACTTATGGTGGGCGCTCTTTAGGAGCGACTTCATGTCCGGGTATATTGGTAGACTCTTTTTCACTGACTTTGTAAAGCGATGGGATTCGAAGGAATATTATTATTTTTAATTGGTTTGACTGTTGGAGCTGTTTCTGTTTGGTTTTTACGCCAAAAAGAGATTAATTCGTATGAAAAAAATCAAAAATATATCGAAGAATCTTTTAAAAAAAACCAAGAACAGTTAGAAACTAAATTTGGTGCTTTATCAAATGAAGCTCTTGTTGACAATCAAAAGAAATTTCTAGAATTAGCCGAACATAAATTTTCATCACTTCTAGGAAAATCAGATGAACAACTTGGTAAAAAAAAGGAACTAATTGATATTTCTATTCGAGAAATGAAAAATGATTTAAAGATTTTGTCTGAAAATACAGTTGCGCTTAAATCTCAAATGGAAGAATCAAGGAAAAGTGTTGGAGAGTTATCCAATACTACTTCAAGGCTCCGGCAGATCCTTTCAAGTTCTCAATCAAGGGGACAGTGGGGCGAGAGGATGGTGGAGGATATACTTAATTATATTGGTCTAACAGAAGGAATTAATTACAGGCAACAATTACAATCTGGCTCTGATAGGCCTGATTTCACTTTTTTTCTCCCAGATAAAAAAATGTTAAATATGGATGTTAAATTTCCTCTAATACACTACGAGAAATATATTGCTTCAGATAATGAGAAAGACAAAGAGTTAGAAAAAAAAGCATTTCTCAAGGATGTAAGAAATAGGATAAAAGAAGTTTCTAAAAGATCTTACATTGACCCAGAAGGTTCGACAGTTGATTATGTTTTACTTTTTATACCAAACGAAGGTATATATTCTTTTTTAAATCAAGAAGATAATTCATTAATTGACTATTCATTAGAAAATAAAATTATGTTATGCTCACCTATAACACTTTATGCGATTTTATCGTTAATTAGACAAGCCGTTTCTAATTTTGCTATGGAACAAAAAGCTGGAGAAATGCAAGAATTAGTTGGTGTTTTTAAAGACCAATGGGAAAAATTTACAGGTAAGATTGATATATTAGGTAAATCGATAAATGTAATTTCCAATCACTATGAAGATTTAAAAGGACCAAGATTTAGAGCTCTAGAGAAACCAATGGATAAGATTTCAAAATTACAACTAGGTAAACATTTAAAAGAAATGGGTTCAAAAGATGAATAATATTATTTATTTTTTTACATTTTTAATATTCTTAAATATTTCATGTGTCTCTCCACCAGAATATTCTGATGGTTTATTAGAAAATAATCCAGCTATTATAAATGAAAGTGATTTTTTTTCATTATCAATTTATACCGAAAATTATTCAGAAAATGAAATATGGGATCTAAACTTTTCATTATTAGAGTCTGATATTTTACTTTCAACGCTTATAATTAAAGATTTAAATATCAGCTCATCAGATTCATCCTCATTAACTATTTTAAGTGGTAATAACGACACACTTTTAACAGTATTATTAAAAGAGGAATTTGTTTGGACTAGTATAGATACTTTATCTAATTATGGTTTACCTGAAAAAGCTGTTTTAAAATCTGATAACCTTACTGGAAGACTTGAATTCCAAATGCTTAAACTTTAGGTTTTTTCCCAAGCAGGACAAGCTAGTGCCTTAAAGTCGCACCAGTCACAATGTTTTCCTGTTTTTGAATCGAATTTTTTATTCCTTATGCCTGCAGCTACATCAATGATAACTTCTTTAGATTTAGCTATTTGGTCTTTAGTAAATGAGTGGCTTTTTATTGGGTCTTCAGTGTTCCTTAGAAAATAAAAAGAAGATTTTAGTGGAATTCCTCCTAAATCTGACTCAACTAATTGTTCTAGATACATAGAGTATATCGCTAATTGAAGACTATTCTTTGCTGAAGAAGGTGTCTTACTAGTTTTATAATCAATTATTTCTATACCACCACCTATTTTATCAATCCTATCAATTGCACCTTTTATCGTTATAGGTCCAATATTAAAACTGAATTGTTCCTCAGTTTTAATAACTCTAGGAATATTTTTAATTATGTTCTTAACATATTTCTTTAGAATCTCTATACCTTGTTCTTTGAATTTTTGTTCTCGAACTTTATAATCAAAGTCATCTTTTTTCCATTCTTCATTTAATAGTTTAATAATTCGATTAGATGAAATTTCTTTATTTGGTTCATGAAACCGTTGAAGAACTTTGTGAATAATATTTCCAAAAATTAACTGAGGCTTTTTTGCATTTTGTGGTAAACCATCAATCTTTAAAAATCGAAATTTAAGAGGACATGTTCTGTATGTCTCAATTGCGCTTGCAGATAAAAAGATAGTCTCTGGGATATCAGGTTGAAAAGGTATTTTTAAATCTTTCTCAAGGTCTATTTCCCAATTTTGGTCTCCAAGACTCAACTTTTCGCCATTTTCATGTTTTTTGATAGCACTTAAAGCTTTTGATAAAGTAATAACTTCATCATACATTTCTTGACTTAGAGCATTTTGTAATAAATTTTCGTATTTAACTCTTAGATTTGAATAGGTTCGTATTTTTTTGTCATCTGAAAAATTCATATTCTGGTCCCTAATTAAATGATCTGGTAATTCTTTAACTAATTTTGAAGTAGCTTTTTTTGGAGTTAGCAAGTACAACTTCTCTTTTGCTCTGGTGATTGCCACGTAAAATAACCTTCTTTCTTCTTGAAGGTGGTGCTCTTTATCTGACAAATCAGTGTTCTGAAGATATTTTAACCATTTATCTGGTGGTTTATTAATTATTTTTTGTTTTCGGAATGATAAAGGAAAACTCGAGGACCTTAAAAATGGAAGAAAGACAATGGGAAATTCACCACCTTTTACTCCATGAATTGTATTTATAAATAATCCATTTCTTTTACGAGATTGGTCAGGCTTTAGAGATGGAATTCCTTTAGTTCTAATGATAGTTTCTAGATACTTATTAAAAGAATAAAGGGAAGATTTATTTTTATTCCTTTTGGTAAAATTTTGAGACCTTTGTAATAAATTTCCTACGTTTAGTAGAATAAATTGATTATCAAGTGTATAATTGCTAGTAATTGGAGCTAAAATATTTGTTTTTTCAACAATTTCCCAGATCATTTCACTAGCAGACATTTTTGGTAATAACTTTTTAAAAACAAAAATTTCATTTATCAGATTCGATAATTCAATATTCTGCTCTAATAATATTTTATCCTCGGATATTAAATCAAATCTTGATTTTAAATTTTTAGAATCAAACTTTGAAAAAATCCCATGGGTAGCCTCTTCTCCACATTTTTCAGAAATCAAGCGAAACAAGGCAGAATCCATATGGACTCCATTTGCGATTACTTGAGACCATGAAACAATATCTCGTATTTGCTTAATCTGAAAAAAAGAATCAAACTGGGGCTGTGTAACAATTCCAGATTTTTGTAAAGAATATTTTATTTGTGAACACTGATTATGTGTCCTGCACAAGATAGCAATATCAGTTAAAGGAACTCTCCTATTTTGCAAGTTTTTTATTTCCTTAACAAGGAATTGTAACTGATCTTTTGTCTCACCCCAAAACCTTATCGGTTTTTGATTATTAGAATCCAAATAAGATTTTAAAGTTTTATCTATTCTTTCTCTATTATTTATGATTGATGAATTTGCAAGATCAAGAATGGCTTGATTGGATCTGTAATTTTTTTCAAGAGTTACAAATTTAAATTTGCTATGTTTTTTATATTTATTTTGAAATTCTCTTATATTAAACATATTAGCACCACGAAAACTATAGATAACTTGATCATCATCTCCTACAACAGTTAGGTGGTTTCGTTTTCCAACAATTAAATTAATTATTTCATTTAATGCAAAATTATTATCTTGAAATTCATCAATTATTACATTTTGATATTTACTTTGAACTAAAGATAGAATTTTTTTATTTGATTTAAGTAGTTCATAACAAGATAAGATCATATCTCCATAATCAATTGCATTGATTTTCTGTTTCCATTTTTGGAAAATAGGATAAATTCTTTTTAAATCTATTAACTGATTCTGTATTTCTTCATTACTATTATTATCCTCAGATTTTATTTTTTGATCTGAAATTTCTATTAATTCATCCCGCATTCTATTAAAAAATGGAATGAAACTTGATACTATAGCATTATGAGGATCCATTGCAAATTCATCTGATTTAAAAGGACCAAGTTCATCAAACCTTTCTAAGAATAAATGAATTGTATCACTCTCTTCTAGCAATTGCATTGTGTATTCAGGCTTATGTTCTTTGAGAATCTTAAAACAAAATGAATGAAAGGTATTGATTGTTAACCTTTCGCCTTTTCTGCCTATTTGCTTTATAATTCTACCTTTTAATTCATTTGCACCTTTTTCAGTATATGTAATTCCTAAAATATGATTTGGGCTAACATCAAATTTTTTAATCATATAAATAATTCGAGATTCAAGTGTAAATGTCTTTCCAGTACCAGCTCCTGCTAGAATCATTAATGGGGCAGGTGGATGTGTAATTGCTTCTTTTTGTTTTTTGTTGGGTGTTTGTTTCAACATATATACTAAACATCTATAAATATCAACATAAACTAAAGTTTATAAAATTAAATAGAGATAGTTTTTTTAACCTTTTTTAGATTTTTGAGTTTAAATCAATATAAAATGAATGAAATAGATAAAGATTTGATTTTAAAGTATCAAGATGGAGATACTAATTCTTTTAATAAACTAGTTCTAAAGCACTTAGAAAATACAATTGGTTTTTTTTATAATATTACTAATAATCAAATGGAGGCAGAAGATCTTGCTCAAGATGTTTTTGTCAAGCTACATAAACATCTCAAAAAATTTGAGTTTAACTCAAAATTCACAACCTATTTATATAAAGTCAAAATGAATAAAGCAAATACATGGCTCACTAGGAATAAATGGAAACACTATCTCCACTTAGATCAAACAAAGGAAGTTGGTGAACTCGACCAATCTATAGAAAATGATTGGAAGCGTAAAGAGTTATGGAATGCCATAGAAAAATTACCTCATAAACAAAAGCAAGTAACTTTACTTAGGATTGCAGAGCAACTGCCCTTTAAAATCATTTCTGAAGTTTTAGGTATAAAAACTGGAACTGCTAAAGTACATTTTCATTATGCAATTAATAATATTAAGAGAGCGCTAAAATAATGACAGATTTTGAAAAAAAGATTGAAAACTATCATTTGAAATTTTATGGTAAAGTTGATAGTGAAAAATTTATCGAAAACTTGCATCAAAGAGTTCAGGATAATAAAATAAATGAATATTCAAGGTATTTACTTTCATTATTTTTATTTGCTTTTATTTTATTGAAAGTGATTGAAAGTAAAAATCCAGAAAATTTTGACAGGGATTTACAATCAAATTTTTATACTAAATCAACTTTTGAAGAATATTCTGATTCAACCAGTATAGATAGCCTATATATTTTAGATTTGGAAGAAACCTTTTTTACTATGGGTGAAATTTGGAATGTTTTAGAATTTTTAGATGAAATTAAAATAGAAGAGGAGAATCAGTATGAAAATTATAACTAATATTATTTTTTTTGGATTTTTAATAGGTCAAGGAGACTTGTTGCATAATCATCCAAAAGAATTTATCAGCGATAACGAACAAGCTAAAAATAAAAGAGAAAGAATGGAAAATATGATGATATGGAGGTTAACAGATCAATTAGAATTGAAACCGGAACAAGCCGAAGTTTTTTTCCCAGTTTACAGAAAACATATTTCTGATTTAAAGAAAATAAATCAAAGTCAAAAAGAAATTGCAGAAAAAATCAAAATCGATGTAGATAACAATAGATCTTTTTCTAAAACAGGGGTGAGAAATATTTTAATTAAGTATGATAATCTAGAGGAAAAAAAGCTTAACCAAAAAAAAGAGTTTATACTTGAAGTAGAGAAAATTCTTGATCCGAAACAGGTAGCTATATTAGGCGTTTTTAAACATAAAATGATGAAAGAAATAAAAAAAGAGTTAAGAGGTTTTAAAGATAAGAGATCTAAAGAAAAAAGAAATAGAAAAGGAAGAAAAAATATACGGAATTGACTTATAAATAAATTTAGATATTTATGGTTCTTATATAGTCGATGATAATGCTATTTTTTAGCTATCATTTTTTGAGATATTTATACATTTTAGGGAAATATGAAGACATTTAATTTTAGTGCAGGTCCTGCTTGTTTACCTGATTCAGTCTTAAAAATAGCAAGTTTGGCCTCCATCGAATATGAAGACTCTGGAATAAGTTTGATGGAAATGAGTCATCGCAGTGCAGATGTAATGAATTTATTCGATAATGCAACTTCCAGAGTGAAAAGTTTATTAAAAATACCCAATAATTATCACGTGCTCTGGTTACAAGG
>MDTB01120346.1_pt1 | contig 11771 bp, 17 predicted proteins | sample 811161 | NCBI WGS metagenome assembly MDTB01 (sample SAMN05326650, study PRJNA326480) | marine metagenome | isolation source: seawater | place: Mediterranean Sea | collected 2009
CATCAAGTTATTCAGCAGATCTAAAACTAGAACTTATGGTAACTGGCGAAAACGCTGGTACATGGGGTGATAAAACAAATACCAACTTAAATTTAGTTCAACAAGCTATTGCAGGATTTGAACAAGTTACACTATCTAGTGGTGGAACTTTAGCTTTAGCGATGAGTAACGCTACATTATCAAATGCTAGAAACATGGTAATTAAATTTGCTACTGCATCAATCGCAGCCAGCACAGTTTGTACAATACCTGACAGTATTGAAAAATTTTATATATTTGATTGTACAGGATTAACTAATCCAACTAACCTTACAATTAAAACTGCATCAGGAACAGGTTTTTCTCCTGACAGAGCAGCCATCTTTGCAGCATATGCTGATGGTACAAATTTAAATGAAGTTTCTCTTGATACTTTGGGGGGAACTGTGGCTGCAGCACAAATTGCAGATAACGCTGTTACAACCGCAAAAATTTTACAATCAAATGTAACTACAAATAAAATAGCCGACAATGCCGTCCGTGCAGCAAATATTTCATCAAACGCTGTAACTACAGCAAAAATTTTACAATCAAATGTAACACTTACAAAAATGGCAGCCAACTCTGTTGGACCTAATCAACTTCAATCTACTGCTGTAACGGCAGGGTCTTACACAACAGCTGACATTACAGTCGATGAAGATGGAAGAATTACTTCAGCAGCAACAGGAGCTGCAGGATCAAATGATTTTGTTAGATCATTTATGGCAGGAGGTAGTCCAACAACTGCAACTTTCACAGCACAACCTGGCACAACAAAAATTTTAGCTTACTTATGTGGTGGAGGTGGCGGTGGAGGATCTGGATCGGGTTCGAATACTACAGGACCAGGTGGAAACGGTGGTATAGGAATATTTTCTGCCACTGTATCTTCTCCAGCACCATCACCTTTTACTGCACCCTTTACAATTGGAGCTGGTGGAGGCGGACAAGGAACAGGATCAAGTACAAGCTCAGGACAGGCGGGTGGCGATTCGACTTTTGCTAACCCAGCAACAATGACTGCTACTGGAGCAGCAGGTGGTATTTCAGTTCCAGCACCCAATCAACCTCCAACAAACCAACAAGGCTATGCGAGAGGCGGAGCACCTGGTACTGCGAGTGGCCCAGCGTTGTTATTAAATTTAACAGCACCTAGTGGATTTCCAGGAAACGTAAGTAATAGAGCAGATGAAGCTACTGCTCCATTCAGAGCAACTTTCGTAGCTGATCCTGATTCACCATCGAGCCCTTCTGAATTTGGTGTTTATGGTGTTGGTGGTGAAGCAGTAGGTATAAGTATGAATGCAAATAGTGGCCGTCCAGGTGCACTTTTAATACTAGAGGATAAATTAAGCTAATGGCTGTAATATATTTTAATATGAGTGGAGGAGCTGTTTTAGGTCTTCGAGATGAAAATGATCTCAAACTTTTAAGAGGAGATTTCGATATAATCAAAGCTGACGGAAGATTAAAAACTGTAAGTGATGATGATTTCAATAGTTATATTTGTGGAGAAAAGTTTGCTAGTTTAGATGGGGACAATGTTGTTTTAGAGGCACCTTTAATTCACCCTGGGAGTGGAGATGATGTTTTAAGTTGCTCATCTGAAGATTTTACAAAAGAAAAAAATCAACTCATTGAAAATATTACTAAATTTTTATCAAGACATACTGCTAAATTAAATTCAGCTGAATTTTCAAGTATTAAAACAAGAATAGAAGCTTACAAAACAGCTTTAGAAAATGTTGATCTGTCTTCTGTGACTTTTCCGCAAAGTGTAAATTTTATGAGACATTATATTAACAACGAATCTGTTGAAAGTTTTCATAAAGATTTATTCGTTTAAAGTTTACTTTTACAACATTTTTCTATAAATATTATTTATGTCTTTAGAAAAATATATAAGAATTTATCCAGCAATTCCTGATGCAAAAACTATTACTAAGTTTTTAAAATATTTAAACAAAACCTTTAAAGAAAAAAAATTTGTTACAGGTTCTGTAGCTGGTGAAAAAGAAGATATTGTAAATAAAGAAATTAGAAATGTTGAAATTTTAGGTTTAGGTCCATTACACGATTCTTTAAGTAATGTGCATTGGTATAATTATTTAAGTTATTTAATTATTCAACAAATGAATAAATATATAAGGGATTTTCCAGACATACACAGAGCAGCTATTTTTGACATGCAAGCTTTAAGGTACGGAATAGGAGGTCATTACAAATTTCATGTCGATGATGGCCCAACATTCAATAGAAAGTATAGTTCTATTTTAATGTTAAATAATGATTTCAAAGGTGGTAGTTTATGTTTTAAATTAGCTGATAGTGACAAGATTATAAAAATGCCAACAAAACCTGGACATGTAGTTATTTGGCCAAGTAATTTCATGTTTCCTCATGCAGTAGAGCCATTAACCGAAGGAGTGAGATATTCAGTAGTATCATGGATGCGTTAATAAACGGATATAAACACATTAAAAATTTTCTTACAAAAGAGGAAATAGAGTTACTTACTCATTATACAAGATTAAAGCACAGAACTAATTTTAATAGTTTTGATACAGAACAAAGTGATCAAGGAGATACTATGTTTTATGGAGATCCTGTAACTGACTCATTATTGATTACTAAAAAGAAATTGATGGAGAGAGAAACAAAATTAAAATTACTACCCACTTATACTTTTTGGAGAATGTATAGTTACGGTGCAGATTTAAAATCACATAAAGATAGACCATCATGTGAATATAGTGTGACTGTAAAAATAAATTCTTGTGGGGTTAAATGGCCTATTTTTATGGAGGGCGCAGAAATAGAATTAGATGTTGGAGATGCAGTAATCTATAAAGGATGTGAACTTGCACATTGGAGAAATGACTTTGAAGGTGATTGGCACGCACAAGTTTTTTTACATTATGTAAATGCAGACGGTCCACACAAAGAATGGTTTAAAGATAAAAGAATAATGTTAGGCATCACAAAAGGTTAAATGAAAATAGAACAAAACAAAAAAACAGGTGGGGCAGATATAGTATTTAGTTGGAGAGAAGTTTGGATAATAATAAAATACAGAAGATTAAGATTTGATCAAAAAAGTTTTCAAGGTTTTAGCGGCAGACTTTTACGAATTATTATGGATTGGAATTTATATTTTGATAATCCTGATATTAAAGATGTAGGTGAGGTCAAAAAAGAAGATCTAGTAAATCCGAATGTTAAAACAAATAAATAAAATTATACAAAAAAAGATAGAACGTGAGGTATTTCTTCATGAAATTACTTTAGATATTGATTCAGAATATTTTATACAACAAATAGAAAATAAGATATCAGAGAACAATTTAAATTATAGAACTAATGTAAAGGGTAAAATGACTACATGGAATGCATTTGTAAAGGACCCTAATTTTATAAAGGTGCTTAAATTGGGATTAGATGCTTTATCAAAACATATAAATTATGAACATGTGTATATAGCAGATGCTTGGGGTATAAAGATTGATAAAGATGATTACACAAAATTACATGATCATGCATCGGCCATGTATTCAGGTATATTGTATTTAAATGATGTAGATCAAAAATTAAATTTTCCAGAGCTAAGTATGAGTGTAACTCCCAGAAAAGGAACTTTTGTAAGTTTTTCATCATGGTTAAAACATGGGGCAGATCCAAATCAAGGTGAAACAAAATATGCAATTCCTTTCAATTTAAACGCAGCAGTACACAATTCCTTCAAGCCTGATTAAGATTTTTGAGATATTTAAAACTCTACTATTAGATGATATAATCTAGCATGCCTTTAGCAAAAGTAAAAATAGCAGCAGGATTTGATAAACAATCTACACCAGCAGACGCAGAGGGTCGTTGGGTAGATGGTGATAACGTAAGATTTAGATATGGCGAGCCTGAAAAAATAGGTGGTTGGGAAGCTTTGGTAGATGATAAAATAGTTGGAGCTGCTAGGGGTCAACATGTTTGGGCAGATACTGACGGTAAAAGATATGCTGCAATAGGCACTGACAAAGTTTTAATTATTTATTACGAAGGTGCTTTCTACGATGTTACTCCTTTAGAGACAGATAACTTTCAAACAGGTGCGAGTATAACAACGACCAGCGGACAAACAACAGTCACAATTACAACAACAGGTGCTCATAACTTAGAAGTAGGAGAAATAACTACCTTCGCAAACGCAGGATCCTTTACTACTGCCAATACAATTTACACAGCAACTGACTTTGATGACAAACTTTTTGAAGTTCAAAGCGTTCCAACGACTACGACATTTACAATAACAATGCCTTCAGCTGAAAGTAAATCTGGTGTTACTACAGATGGAACATTAGATGTAAATCCCTACGAGCCTGTTGGACCACTAAATCAAACTTATGGATATGGCTGGGGCACATACCTTTTTGGAGGACGATCTATTGCAGCAACTACAACAACGATAAACAACGGTGGTAATATGCTTGTTGGCGCATCTTCTGTTGTTCTTACAAGCACAGCAAACTTACCTTTGACTAACGGTAAATTAAGAATTGGATCTGAGGATATGAGCTATACAACCAATACCACAGGGACAAACACAATCAGTGGAATAACTAGAGGCATAAACGGGACGACAGCAGCAGAGCACACTAACGGAGCGACTGTGACTGACATTACAGATTTTGTAGGTTGGGGTGATGCTTCTGCATCAAGCACAGTAACAATTGAGCCTGCCAACTGGTCTTTTGATAATTTTGGAAGTATTTTAATTGCTACAATACACAACGGAAAAACATTTACTTGGAACCCTGCAACGGGCAATGCGTTAAATACGAGAGCAGTCATTGGCACAGGTATGCCAACAAGATCTGTAATGACAATAGTATCAGATAGAGACAGGCATTTATTTCATTTAGGAACTGAAACAACTATTGGTACTCCGTCAACACAAGATAAAATGTTTATTAGATTTTCTGATCAAGAAAGCACAAGTGATTATGCACCAACATCAACGAACACCGCAGGAACATTTAGGTTAGATGACGGGACTAGAATCATGGGAGCTTTCAAAGGTAAAGATTATATTTTAGTTTTAACCGATACTGCTGCATACGAAATGCAATTTGTTGGACCCCCTTTTACATTTTCTATTCGTAAAGTTGGTTCTAATAATGGATTGTTAGGAAATCATGCAGGAGTGTTTGCAAACGGTGCAGTGTATTGGATGGGTAAAACAGGAGGATTTTATGTTTATGATGGGACTGTCAAATCGCTTCCATGTTTAGTAGAAGACTTTGTGTTTACCACAGAGGGTAACAATCCTGGTTTAAACTATAACTCAGGTCAATTAGTTTTTGGTGGTATTAATGAACTGTATTCTGAAATAAATTGGTTTTATCCCTCATCTGGTTCAAATGTCATTGATAAAGTAGTTACTTATAACTTCGCTGAAAATGTTTGGACCACAGGAACATTAGACAGAACAACATGGATAGGTTCTACCGTTTATGAAAAACCGTACGCGACAGATTTCAATTCAGGAGATACGCCAACATTCCCAGTTGTAAGTGGTGTCTCAAATGGAGCGTCTATTTATTATGCTCATGAGGTAGGCGTAAATCAATCAAATGCAGATGGCACTGAAACTGCAATTACCTCTTTTATTAAATCAGGAGAGTTTGATTTAAATGGTAATGCTGGAGTTCCAGGTGACGGAGAGTTTTTGATGAGTATAAGTAGATTTTTACCTGACTTTAAAAGAATAGCAGGTAATGCAAAAGTAACTATATTTGTAAATTCGTTTCCACAAGGTTCCACAGCAGCTTCGAGTCCCCTAGGACCTTTTACAGTAAGTAGCACAACAACTAAAATTAACACAAGAGCTAGAGCAAGACTGGCAGCTGTACAAATAGAAAATGAAAGTTTGAATGAAAGTTGGAGATATGGCACATTTAGATTTGATGTAAGAATAGATGGTAGAAGATAATGGCCAAAATTATTATACAAATACCTGAGCCAAAAGAAAAATATACGCAAGAAGATCAAAGACAAATTTTACAAGCATTACGAACGCTTCAGACTCAATTGAACTTTTCTTATGAGAATGATATAAAAAATGAAGCAGATGCGTTTAATTATTTTTTATCATGACAATACAATATAAAAATCAGGGATATAAACAAGCAAGCACAGGTAAAACAACAGTGCTAACCTGTCCGTCAAATGCAACACTTATAATTAAAAGTATTTATGTTGCTAATAATGATGCCTCATCAGCTATTGTAGTAAATATGAATTTAGTAGATTTTTCTGATTCAAATGCTGAATATGAATTTTTTAGAAATGATGTTGCAGCTAAATCTCAAGTCAATGCAACACCACAGGGTTTAAACCTTGAGGCAGGTGATTCAGTAACAATAACCGCAGCCACAGGCAGTAATAAAATTCAAGGCTCTATAAGTTACGCACAAATAGACAGATCGCAGGAGAATGGCTAAACATATTATTTTTAGTGACGCGATTTCTTTGAATAAATTTCAAGACTTTGAATTAGATAATTGGATACAAACAACTTTAGATCAAACAAAGAAAAAAGATGAGGGTGTTAATTTTTCTAATGTAGGTGGGTATCAAACTCCTAGCGTTGTAGATAAAAAAATTACTGAAATACTTGGTAAGTATATAGCGGAAGCCATGAAAGATTTTACAAGCACAAATTTTAAGTATCAATTGATGTATTTATGGATAAATGAAAATTATAAATATTCTCATAATACACTTCATTTTCACGGTAAGAGTCAATTCTCAGGAGTTTATTATTACAAAGTTCCTAAAAACAGTGGTGATTTAGTATTTCAAAGAAATGATGCGACAGCATTTATGTGTTTAGAGGACTTTTATAAATCAATCGATAGTCGTACAACTTATAAAGTAAAGCCTGAACCAGGCTTATTAGCTATTTTTCCTGGAACATATTTACATGCTGTATCACAAAGTATGTCTGATGAACCTAGGGTGTCTATTGCATTTAACTTTAATATATTAGAACCTTTGAAATAATGGCAAAAAAGAAACCACTATACGGAGTAAATAATTATCATAAGCGTACACCAAAAAAACGCCCAGGTGTACACACTAAAAGACGAAACAAAAGAAAATCACATCGTAAGAAATATCGTGGACAAGGGCGATAGTTTGGTATACTAAATTCGTATGGCAATTTTACAAAAAATTAAATGCGAAACTAAAACAATCTACAGAAGCATTAAAACAGGTGAAAGATACGAAACTGAAAAAGCGTTTTTAGCTGAACATCCAAAAGAAGATTTGGCTACTGATGTAGAAGTACAAGTACCTGATTTACCAATATTTAGTAAAACACAAAAATGAAACCATTAGGTGGAACAGAATTACAACACGGTTTTTTAGAAAAATATGTTTCTAAAGACCTATTAGACAAGTTTCAAATCTGCACATCAGTACCAGGTAAGGTTCCTTTATCTAAAGATAAGATAAATATTCTTTGGCAAAAGATGGCACCTGATCAACCACATTTTCAAGATTTTTTTAAAGATCAAGAAAAAATTAATCAATATGATTATTATGTTTTTAACAGTCATTGGAACTATGAACAGTTTAGAAAAACATTTTCTTTACCTGAACACCGTTGTACAGTTATTAAAAATGGTATACCTGATATTGTAAAAAGAGACTTTGAGCCTAGGAGAGATAAAATAAAATTAATCTATCATCCAACTCCTTGGAGAGGTTTGTCTGTTTTATTAGGAGCAATGCAGTTAGTAAATAATCCTAATATAATTTTAGACGTATATAGTAGCACACAGGTTTATGGTGATGATTTTAAAAAAGAAAATGATCAAACTTATAAAGACTTATATGATCAAGCTAAAAAATTACCTAATGTAAATTACATTGGATACAAACCACATGAGTATATTTTAGATAATCTTCATACTTATGATGCTTTTGTATACCCTAACACTTGGGAAGAAACATCTTGTATATCTGCAATCGAAGCTCTGGCTTGTGGTCTCTATGTAGCAACAACGGACAACGGAGCACTTTATGAAACTTGTTCAGAGTTTCCAATCTATATACCTTATGATAAAGATTGGAAAAATCTTGCAAAACAATTTGCAGCAGTCATAGATGGAATACCAAGTCAAATAAATACAGATGGTTGTAAAAATCATCTTCAATTTCAACAATCCTTTTTCAATCACTTCTATAATTGGAAAGTTATAGCTGGTCATTGGACTGGTTTTTTACAAGGAGCACTACAAAATGTTAAAAGCACTTAAGAAAAGATATGAAGCACAAATAGCAGAAGCCTCTACAACTATAAAAATATATCTTAGTAATTCAGTAGGGATTGGAGAACACCCACAACATCTAGACGAAATAGATAAATTATTACAAGTAATAGTAGATGCTGAAGAAAAAATAAAATTAATAAATAAATGGGATGTAAATGGAAGACCCTAGTAAACCTATCTGGTTTGATAAACCAAAAGAAAAACCTATTAAGACACATATGTTGAAACCTAAAAAGTTTTCAATATTTGTAGCAACACCTTGTCATAGTGATGTGTCTTTACATTATTTTCAAGCTTGTCTAGAATTTCAAAAACAATGCATGAAGAATGGCGTGTTAGTTTGTTTTCAAGTAATGAAATCTTCTTTGGTTACACAAGGTAGAAACTTATGTGTATCTAGTTTTATGGAAACAGATAGTACACATTTATTGTTTATTGATTCTGATATAGATTTTTCTTCTGAATCTATATTCAAAATGATTGCAGCTCAGAAGGATGTCATTTCAGTGCCTTACCCATTAAAGAGTCTTAATTGGAATAAAGCTTGGGAGAAAATAAAAAGTGGCAAAATTAAAAATGAACATGACTTACAATATAAAGCTTTATACCAATACCCGATGAAATTACCAAACGAGAAAGATATCACTATTAAAAATGGAGTTATAGAAGTTACACATTCGCCAACTGGATGTATGTTGATAAAAAGAGAAGTAATAGAAAAGATGATAAAAGCTTATCCTGAGAAAGAAATTATTCAACAAACCATCATTAATGGTAAACTTACCAATAGACCTTTTTTCTATAATCTTTTTGATACTGACTTTGATCCAATAAAAAAGCAATATTTAGGTGAAGATTTTGCTTTCTGTAAGAGGTGGAGAGATATAGGTGGTAAATGTCATGCGTTAGTTACTGAAAAAATAACTCATGTCGGAGAACATCAGTATAGATCTTCTTTTTGGGATGAGTTGTCAAAGACCTCTTAAAATGGTAATATTTTCTAATTAGCTAATTTTAAGGAATACATAATATATGTTACAATTTTTACCCTACGCACTAGCCGCTTACGGAGGATACAAAGGTTATAAAGGATCCAAAGACGCTGGTGGATCAGGAATTCAAAGATTATTGGCAGGAGCTACTGGAGCTGCTGCTGGCTACTATGGTGGTAAAGGAGTTTTAAGTGGAGGTTCAGCTTTAAATCTCCCTGGTTTCGCTGGAGCCCAACAATCATTTACACCTATATCAAATTTTTTACCTCAGTTTGCATCAATTCCTGGAGCAGCTAATCCCGAAAATTTAGGCGTGGATAAATTTGGAAATTTAGTTCCTAATCCAAATTACGAACAAGCTGGACAATCAACAGGTGGTATCACAGATATTTTTAATAAATTATTAAGACAAAAAAGATATGTGAATGGTAAGCCAACAGGAGAAATGCAATTCAGTCCTGGTAAAGTTGCAACAGCGATTGGTCTTGGAACATACCTTTCAGGTGCTTTTGAACCTCAACCACAAGATGTGTTTACACCTACATATAACTTAGCAGTAGCAGAATTACAAAAACAAAGAGGTGGATTTAAATATATTGACCCAGTAGACGGTACAGAAAAAACTTTTGAACAACCATACATACCCGAAGCTGATCCTGCAAATCAAGGTGACTTTAGAATGGGTCCTTATGCAATTGAGAGAAATAGATTAAAAGAGGGAGGTTTAGCAGAGATTAAAAAATTTAATGAAGGTGGTATAAACTACCTTCCAAGTAAAAGATCTCATAGTGAAGACGATGCAAATAATTATGTAAGAGCATCAGGTTATGTCGAAGATGGGTCTGGCACAGGAGATAAAGACGAAGATACAATGTTAGCTCAACTAGCGGACGGAGAGTTTGTAACAAGAGCAGATGGAGTATTAGGCGCAGGAATCATAGCTGGTGCAAATCCAAGTAGCATGAAAGATATGAGAGAAAAAGGTGCACAATACTTCTACGAACAACAGAAACGATACAAAAGAGTTTTTGATTTATTAGAAGGAAGTAGAAATGCAAAAGCCCAAGCCAATTAAACCTGACATATCTGTTTTATCAGTAGAGCCAAAATACATAGATAAGTTTTGGCCATTATGCGATTTTATGATTGCAGAGGCCTTGAAATATTCAGGCGGTTTTGCAGAACCTAAAGATATTAAAGATTTATTAAAAAAAGATGAAGCACAAATGTTTCTTGTCTTTGGTAGTGATGAAGAAGAGCTTAATCAAGTCTTCGCATTATTTGTAACTCGTATTGCAGCTCTACCTAATTATTCTCAACTTGAAGCTATAATATGTACGGGGAGAAAAAGACATTTATGGGAGGACAAGATAGTGAATACAGTCACAAAGTTTGCTAAACTAAACGGATGCAAAAAGCTTAGCTTTTGGGTAAGACCAGGTTGGTCCAAAGTATCAAAAAAATGGGGTTGGAAAGCTAAACATATACAAATGGAGAAAGATTTATAATGGGATCTATAGTATCAAGTATATTTGGTGGAGGTGGTAGTAATGCACCTGCTCCAGCAGCTTCAAGTGGAAATCAATTTACTCAATCTGTAATTAGAGAAGCTCCAGGTATCGAAGAACGAAAAATAGAATTAATGGATTTAGCTCGTGGTGTTGCGGGAAAACCAGTAACAATACCTGCTATGCAGGTTGCACCTTTTAGTGCTTTAGAGCAACAAGGATTGACAGCAGCAGGAACAACAGGAGTGGGTCAACCAACAGTAACATCGGGCATCGGACAATTACTTGCAGCACAAACACCAAACATAAATCAATTTTTAAATCCTTATCAATCATATGTGGTAGATGAAATTAATAGACAAGCAGCACAAGCTCAAAACAGGTTAGGTGCACAAGCTGTCTTGTCAGGAGCTTTTGGTGGGGGAAGAGAAGGAGTTGCTCAAGCAGAATTAGAAAGAGCAAGATTAGGTCAAGTTGGACTAGCTCAACAAAAAGGTTTTGGTCAAGCGTTGACTGCTGCACAACAGCAACAACAAATGCAAGGCCAAATAGGTTCTCAACTAGCTAACATAGGTCAAGGCCAACAACAAATGGCACAAGCAGATTTGAATCAATTATTACAAGCTGGAGGTTTACAAAGACAGTTGGCACAAACTACATTAGACGCAGCTAGACAATCAACATTACAACAATCTTTTGAACCTTTTCAAAGAGCTGAGTTTTTATCTAATATTTATGCTGCTGGACCTAAATCTCAATCTACAGTAACAGCTGCAACTTCACCACAAACTAGTCCATTAGCACAATCTATTGGAACTGGTATAAGTGCCTTTCAAGCATTCCAAGGTATGCAGGGAGGGAGATAATGTCTCTCGATAAAGTTTTAAACAGACCATTGTTTCGACAACAAGCTTTAA
>MDTB01183403.1_pt1 | contig 11771 bp, 7 predicted proteins | sample 811161 | NCBI WGS metagenome assembly MDTB01 (sample SAMN05326650, study PRJNA326480) | marine metagenome | isolation source: seawater | place: Mediterranean Sea | collected 2009
ATTGCTTGACTACAGGTAATGCAACATCAGCCTCGAGCAGCGCTACGCGCACGTCGCGCAGAGCATCGCTGATATTGCTTTCCGTGAGCCGTGCCTTGCCGCTGATCTGCTTCAGGCTGGCCGACAATCGTTCCGATAAGTTCTCGAACATAGTATGCGTAGTTGCGCGGGGGCGCTGATTATAGCGTGAACCACCGGGCCTGCTGGGAGTTTTTTACGCGCATCGCAGCCGTGTAGACAGGTTATGGATACAACTCATCTAGGGCTACCGAGCTTCCGTCCGCTTGCACTATGCGGCAATGCCTGCGTTGTAGTTGCCGGGGTTCAGTGACGCCGCAAGCATGGGCAATCATCGCAACTTCCGTGCGCACCGAGCGTGCGTAATTGGCCACTCGTTTGCGCTTGTTCGACACCACCAAACCGCGCTGCAACTTCTTGTCGTGCGTCGTAATGCCTGTTGGACAAGTGTTTTTGTTGCACTGCATGGCTTGAATGCAGCCAAGAGAAAACATAAAACCGCGGGCGCTGGCAGCGAAATCAGCACCAACACAAAGCGCCCAGGCGATTTGCGCAGGGTTGATTAATTTACCGCTGGCGACAACACGAATGCGCTGGCGCAAGTCAAACTGATTTAATAAGTCCACAACCAAGGGCAAGCTCTCGCGCAATGGTAGACCCATATAGTCGATCAGGCTGGCTGGCGCAGCACCAGTCCCCCCTTCGGCACCATCTACAGCAATGAAATCCGGCGCGCTGGCTTCGCCGCGAGTACGGATCACGGAGAAAAATTCCTCTAGCCAACGATGATCGCCAATCACCGCTTTTATACCTACTGGCTTGCCGCTGATGCTGCGTACCCGTTCGATTAGATCCAACAGGTCTTCCGGACTCGAAACCTCTGGATGCCGGTTCGGACTGAAAGAATCTTCACCTTCTGGAATGGCTCGAATACGGGCAATTTCTGCGTTGACTTTAGAACCAGGTAGCACACCTCCTTTGCCCGGTTTTGCGCCTTGGCTCAGCTTGATTTCGAACATCTTTACTTGTTCGTGAGCAGCAACTTGTTGCAATCGCTCCGGCGACAAGCGGCCTTGGGAGTCGCGAACACCATATTTTGCCGTACCGATCTGAAACACGATATCGGCGCCGCCTTGCAAATGCTCTGGACTTAACCCTCCCTCACCAGTGTTCATCCAAACATCAGCCGACTTAGCACCTTTCGACAAAGCCAGCACTGCTGGCGCCGAGATGGCACCGTAGCTCATGGCGGACATGTGGAATACCGACGTCACCCGGTATGGGTGACGACAACTAGGCCCCACAACGATAGAGCCAGTATCAACTCCCTCTTCGCTAAGTTTCGGAAAGGCACAGTTTGCAAACAGCACCGTGCCAGTGGCACGCAAATCTCGGGTCGAGCCAAAGGCGATGGTGGAATCAACTTTTTTCGCCGCCCGGTAGACCCAAGACCGCTCGGCCCTGTTGAACGGCATTTCTTCACGGTCCATGGCAAAAAAGTACTGCCGAAAGAACTCCCCCAGGTGTTCGAACAAATACCTAAAACGGGCAAGAAGTGGGTAGTTCCTGCGCAGCGCGTGGCGTGATTGGTTGCGGTCTATTAGGTACAACAGCAGTAAGGCGGCAGGGATGAGCAGCAACAATGACAACGTCACAGAAGAGGCAAGTTCGGTTAAGAACATCACCGTTTGAGTTTGCATAGCTGTACGACCCATTCTCGAACTGCGGCGATAGTGGACTTTAACGGCCTGGAGTTAAAGCCTAAAAACGTGGCTCCGCGCCGCACAACAGCGACTTCCCGACACGACCAGCTTGTGCCAAACTTTGCTTCCCAAGATTTCGACACACCGCAATCAATACCCAAATCACTGACGCCTGGTGGCGTCTTTTGTCATGAGCCAATCTCACCTGATTGCTGCAATCACCGCAATCATTTGCTACGCGCTCGGCTTTGGATTAATTGTTTCCCACCAGCGGCGAGCTGTGGCGGGCGAAGCTGTCACAGCTAGTTTGCAGCAGCGCAGCACGGTGTTGGGACTGATCGCATTGGCCGGCCACGGCTGGACGACCTTTGCCGCCATGGTCAACGCTGATGGGATTGATCTTGCACTCATCCATGTCTGCAATTATATCGCTGTGGTCATGGTCGCGATGGTCGCGATTGCAAACACCCGGCTGCCCGTAAGCAGCGTAAATTTGCTGTTGTTTCCGATTGCGGTGATCAATCTTCTCGGCTTGTTTATCATTTCACCAGGGCGTAGCACTGCACTGACGCTAGACAGCGAACAAAGCGCGCACATCATGTTGTCGCTGAGCGCCTACGCCGCTCTCATGACCGCGGCACTGCAATCAATTCTATTGGGTTTTCAGGACCAACAACTTAAACGCCTAGACAGCGGGTTTTATCGATTGCTACCGCCGCTGGAGACGATGGAGCGGTTACTCATCGCAATGTTATGGATTGGCACAGGCTTGCTTACATTGGCGATTTTTACTGGCTTATTATTCCTTGATGACATGTTCGCCCAACGCGTTGCGCATCACACCGTTCTGACAACGCTTTCGTGGTTGGTTTACGCCAGTTTTCTGCTCGGCCACCACGTCTTTGGCTGGCGCGGCATCACCGCATTGCGTTGGAATCTTAGCGCTTTCGGGTTGCTGCTTTTAGGCTACGTAGGCAGCAAATTCGTTTTGGAATATTTGTTAACCACATGACTAGTGCAGAAATACCGACCCTCTACTTGTTGTTGAGCATTGTCGTGCTGATCTCGCTATCCGCGTATTTCTCCGGCACCGAAACCGCGATGATGGCGCTGAACAGATATCGCTTACGCCACATGGTGAAACGCCAGCACCGCGGCGCGCGCAAGGCGGATCGCATGCTAAAACGCCCCGACCGACTGCTTGGGGTGATTTTGGTTGGCAACAACTTGGTGAACTTCAGTGCCGCCACTCTCGCCACAATCATCGGCTACAACTTACTTGGCGACACCGGCGTACTTCTTGCTCCTTGGGTGTTAACAATTACGTTCTTAATCTTTGCCGAGGTTGCGCCAAAAACACTTGCCGCTGAGCGTCCGGAAACTTGGGCGTTGAAAGCCGTATATGCTCTGGAGCCGTTAGCGCGGCTGCTGCATCCAGTGGTGGTCCTCATCAATAGTTTCAGTAATGCACTGGTGCGGCCTTTCCTGCCAGAGCGCAACGACAGCACCGACCAACTCACTAAGGATGAATTGATTACCGTGGTCAACGAAGGCGCCCATTCAGTGGGTGAGCGCAAGATCATGATGACCCGGCTGCTAGACCTGGAAACCGTCACAGTCAATGACATCATGGTTCCACGAACAGAAATAGTCAGCATCAACATTGACGACGATATGTCCGACATACTCACCAGCGCTGCTGCCAGCCAGCACACGTTGCTGCCAGTCTACAAAGATAATTTCGACAATATGCTGGGAGTCCTGCACCTACGCCGGCTGGCGCGGCTGCTGCAAGCCGATGACTTCACCAAGGCGGATCTTTTACAACTGGCAAGAGATCCTTACTACGTGCCAGAAGCCACGCCATTGCACACGCAATTGTTGAATTTCCAAAAAGAAAAACAGCGCTTTGCCATCGTGGTGGACGAATATGGCGACATTCAAGGCATCGTCACTCTCGAGGATATCCTTGAGGAAATTGTTGGCGAATTCACCAGCGACTTTGCCGCGAACATTGCCGATATATCGCCCGAGCCAGACGGCGCGTTCTTGATTGACGGCATGGCCGTATTGCGCGACATCAATCGCGCACTGCGTTGGAATCTACCTACTAACGGACCGAAAACGCTCAACGGCTTTGTGCTCGAGCACTTAGAGACGATTCCAGAGTTCAATCTTTGTATTCAAATAGATGAATACCAGATCGAAACGCTGCAAATAAAGGACAACATCATCAAGTCCCTGCGGATACGCAGGGTGGACGATGACGTCAGGCCGCAAGAGCTGTAACGCCCTCGCCTATAGCTCAAGCCAACGCTGCCGGCCTAGCTTTTTGCCCACCGCCGATTTAACGCGCTAACTACCGCGTTCAAACTTGCCGTAATGGTGTTGCGACTGATACCTAGTCCATAACAGCGCGAGTCCGAATCTGGGTCATCGATCGACAGTATACAAATAGCTTGAGCGTCAGTACCCGTGCCTAAAGCCGTTTCCTGATAGCCAAGAACGGTCAAGGGTTCATTCAACGTCGCGGCTAGTGCATTTACAAATGCCTCGATCGGTCCCGAGCCTTCACCGTCGATGGTGACTGTATTTCCAGACGCATCAACTCTGGCTACACAACGTTGATCCTCTTCTCGGCCCGCGAGCAAATCGTAATCCACTAACTGATAGGGGCCGCTGTCGACACCATAGATATCTAATAACGCCTGATAAATTTCGTCAGGCTTAACTTCACGATCAAGCTGCTCGGTCAGTCGCTGCACATAACCACTGAATTCCACCAACAGGTCTCGCGGCAATGCAAGCCCGTGATGTTCTTCTAACAAGAAGCCAATGCCGCCCTTACCCGACTGACTGTTGACTCGTACTGTTTCCTTGTAAGAGCTGCCCACATCTTCCGGATCGATAGGCAGATACGGGACCTCCCAGCTGCTGCGGTCAACCTTCGACATACCTTTTTTTATGGCGTCTTGATGTGACCCAGAAAATGCGGTGAACACCAGTTCACCGGCATAAGGGTGACGCTCATGCACACTCAGTTTCGTCACAGACTCAGCGACTTCTCGTATCTTTGGCATGTGCCGCAAATCTAGATTTGGGTCGACCCCCTGACTGAACATATTCATGGCTACAGTCACAAGGTCACAATTGCCAGTGCGTTCGCCGTTACCAAACAGTGTACCCTCTACCCGCTGAGCGCCTGCCATCAACCCTAGTTCAGTAGCCGCCACACCAGTCCCGCGGTCGTTGTGGGTATGCAAACTGACAATGGCGCTATCGCGGCGCGAAAAATTTCGACAAAACCATTCGATTTGATCCGCATAGATGTTCGGTGTCGACATCTCTACCGTGCTTGGCAAGTTAATTATCATCGGCGCGCTAGGGGTCGCACCCCATGTGTCTGCAACCGCCGTGCAAATCTCCGCTGCGAAGTCCAACTCGGTGCCGGTGAAGCTCTCTGGGGAATATTCAAATGTTACGTTAGAGGCGAACCCGTCGAGGCCCTGCTTCACCAATTCCGTACCCTCTACCGCAAGGTCGATAATGCCTTGCCGGTCCATACCAAACACCACGCGGCGCTGCAGCTCAGAGGTTGAGTTGTAAAGGTGGAAGATCACATTAGGTGCGCCCTCCAGCGCTTCGACTGACCGCATGATCAACTCCTCACGCGCCTGACACAGCACTTGAATGCTAACGTCAGCCGGAATTCGGCCTTCGTCGATGATGCGGCGAATGAAATCGAAGTCTGGTTGCGACGCTGCTGGAAACCCTACTTCAATTTCCGCAAAACCAATCTCCAGCAACAAATCCCACAGCCGCAGCTTTTCATCGACATTCATTGGGTCAATGAGCGCTTGATTGCCATCCCGCAGGTCGACACTGCACCAGCGCGGCGCTGTGCTCAGGACGTTGCTTGGCCATTGACGATCCGGCAGGTCAACGGGCCGAAAGGCGCTGTATTTCTGAAAGGGCATGGCGCCACGAGCGCGGCCACTTGGTGGTTGGTAATGCATATTAATGTCCTTGGACATACCGTTGTTCCCCGTGATCGCTGTGCCTCGGCAGCGCAGCGTTTGGAATATACCTCAGTCCACACCTATGTGCGTGACTGCAGTCAGGATTTCGTTTCCTGCTTTTGTTCGATTCTGGGTGCGCGAGCGCTGGGGTATTTCTAATGTGCCGGGGAGCCCGGCAGTAGGCCTAGCGCGAGCGGCGCTAAGTTCAATCGCAACGTAGCGACCGTGCACACGGCAGTCGAACCGGCAAGCGCAGTCCGCTTCGGTACGATTCGCTGTGCTGCAATGTCACACTGGTCTAAGTTCATGGCCGCGACTATATCGCCCGCTCCGGTCTTTGCCAAGAGCCGTGCACCCTAGGATTCATCCCCGTAGTGCACTGTAACCCGCGCCGCCGCTGTTGTTGCCTTGTTACGTGCTGCTTCTATGCTGTGAGCCAGCGCCAATGCCACTCCAACTCGGCGCTCACCGTCTACCTCGGGTTTGCCAAACAATCGCACTTGGGTGTCAGGTTGCGCTAACGCTTCGGCGACGCCACTGTAACTCAATGTCTTTGACCGGCCGTGGGCGAGAATCACCGCAGACGCGGCGGCACCACGGTTGCTAATGTTAGATACCGGCAATCCAAGAATCGCCCGAGCGTGCAGTGCAAACTCACTCAAATCTTGGCTAATCATTGTGACCATACCAGTGTCATGAGGCCGCGGGCTGACCTCAGAAAAGTAGACCTCGTCATCTTTGATGAAGAACTCCACGCCAAAGAGTCCCCAGCCACCCAGGGCTGAGGTCACCTGTTCAGCAATGCGTTGGCTTTTTTCTAGCGCCATTGCACTCATGGGTTGCGGCTGCCACGATTCTTGATAGTCGCCGCCCACCTGGCGATGTCCAATGGGCTCACAAAAACTGGTGCCATTTATATGTCGCACCGTAAGCAAAGTGATTTCGTAATCAAAGTCTACGAACCCCTCGACAATAACCTTGCCCGAGCCACCACGAGCGCCTTCTTGGGCATAACGCCACGCAGCGTCTATGTCATCTTGGTGACGCAGCGTGGACTGGCCCTTTCCCGAACTCGACATCACCGGCTTGACCACACAGGGCAAACCGATTTCGGTAATCGCCTGCAAATAATCTGCTCGGGTTGCGGCGAACCGATAGGGTGACGTCGGCACATTTAAGGTTTCTGCCGCTAGCTGACGAATGCCTTCTCGATCCATGGTTAGTCGCGCCGCGGTGGCGGTTGGAATGACTCGTTGGCCTTCAACTTCGAGCGCCACCAGCACCGGCGTAGCAATCGCTTCGATTTCAGGCACGATCAAATCAGGCTGCTGTTGCGCAATCAGCTCACGCAGCGCCGCTTCGTCAAGCATGTCTATCACATGGCTACTGTGTGCGACCTGCATAGCGGGAGCGTTGGCGTAGCGATCAACGGCAATTACTTCTATACCCAAACGATGCAGCTCTATGGCAACTTCTTTGCCAAGTTCACCGCTACCCAACAACATTACTCGAGTCGCGGTCGTGCAAAATGGGGTGCCGATACGATCAACTTGTTGTGTCACCGCATTAACCCTTAACTTTGCAGAGCCGTATGCTGGGGCTGCAATCCGTTGCGAAAACGCCGCGCGTTTTCTACATAGTGTTTGGCGCCAATACGAATCGCAGCACCCTGCTCCTCGGTAAGCGTCTTAACTATTTTACCAGGCGAGCCCATGACCATGGAGTTATCTGGGATCTCTTTGCCTTCGGTGATCAGCGCATTGGCGCCAATAATGCAGTTTTTGCCGATCTTGGCACCATTCAACACGACCGCATTTATGCCGATCAGCGAGCCGTCACCAATGTCGCAACCGTGTAGCATCACTTTATGACCAATGGTCACATGCGCACCAATGTTTATTGGGTAGCCTAAATCGGTATGCAGTACCGACCCGTCTTGCACGTTGGACCCTTCGCCCACCGTGATCAACTCTGTGTCGCCTCGCAATACCGCGTTAAACCATACGCTCGCGTCTTGCCGAAGTAACACATTGCCAAGCACTGTCGCATTGTCGGCTACCCAGTAATCGCCTTCGACACGGACTTGTAGGTCATCAAGTTGATACAGCATGAAACTCTCCGTTTTGCTGCATGGTAATCAAGGGCTTTGGCAAGTACCACTGCACAAGCCGGCGTCCATTAACGGTATACTCCATCAATGAAATATTGCAGTAGCTGCGGCGCACTCGTCGAAATCAAAGTACCCGAAGGTGACACCTTTCCTCGGGCTGTGTGTACACAATGCCACACTATTCACTACCAAAACCCTCGAATCATTACTGGCACGCTCCCGATCTGGCAAAACCAAGTGTTATTGTGCAAGCGTGCTATCGCTCCGCGTGATGGCTTTTGGACTCTACCAGCTGGATTTCTTGAGAACTCAGAAACCGTTGCCGCAGGCGCTGCGCGCGAAACAATGGAGGAGGCCAACGCTCAGGTCACTAACCTGCAGCTTTACACCGTTTTTAGCCTGCCGCACATTTCTCAGGTGTATACCTTTTTCCGCGCAGATCTCAACGGCCCACATTACAGCAGCGGCCCGGAATCACTCGAGGTCGAGTTATTTGATGAGCAGGACATTCCTTGGGACGAGTTGGCGTTCCCGGTAATCGCGCAAACCCTACGGCACTATTTCCATGATCGACAGAGTGGCAACTATCCCACTCACTATGCTGATCTTGAATTCAAACGTCCGCCGCTAACGCCAACTTCATAACGCTTTACGAGCGTTGTCGAAAAGCTTCATCCACGGGCTGTAATCCCCCCAATTTGGGTCAGAGACTACATTTTGGCAACTGCGAAACACCCGCTCTGGGTGCGGCATCATCAATAACACACGCCCTTGGGCTGCGGTTACTCCCGCCAAACCTTGGACAGCGCCATTGGGGTTATGCGGATACCGCTCCGTAATCTGATGCTTAGCATCCACGTAGTTAAATGCCACCTGGCTACCTTCGACAAGTTGTGGGAGGTCTTGTGCAGCGGCAAACTCCGCCCGACCCTCGCCATGAGCTACCGCAACGGTTAAGACACTTCCTTGCATATCCTGCAACCAGGGCGAGGCATTCTCGGCTACCTTGACCATGACCACACGCCCTTCAAACTGCTCACTACGGTTACGAACAAAACGCGGCCAGTGCTCCGCTTGCGGCACCAGCTCAGCCATTTGCGCAAGCATTTGGCATCCATTACATACTCCGAGAACCAGGGCGTCGGTGCGGAAGTAATCCGCAAACTGTTGGCGGATGGAGTCGTTAAACAACGCGCTTTTAGCCCAGCCGCCACCGCCGCCCAGAACGTCGCCGTAAGAAAACCCGCCACAGGCCACCAAACTGTCAAACTCTGCCAAGCGATAACGACCGCTGATTAAATCTGACATATGCACATCGACACAGCGAAAGCCTGCAGCAGCAAAAGCTGCAGCCATCTCTAACTGACCGTTGACGCCTTGCTCGCGCAACACCGCCATAACCGGCTTTGAACCAACATTTATATTAGGTGCCGAACTCGTCCGTAGGCCAGGATCAAAGGTCAGCTGAGAGTTCAATCCAGGGTCTTGGTTACGAGATAGGGCTATGTCCGCAATCTCTTCATCAGCGCAATGCTCGTTATCTCGCAAGCGCTGCATATGGTAACTGGTGTTAGCCCACCATTGCTGTAGCTGCGCCCGTGGGTACTCAACCACCGGTGCACCACTCTGACTGATACTAATTACGTCGTCGTCGCGTAACTGGGCTATTGGTGTGCAGACACAGGGCGCGGCGGCTTGCAGCTCACCCAACCGTGATTCTTCTACCTGAGCCACAAAGCCGATTTCTTCATTAAACAATGCAGCCAGCAGGTCTTCACCCGCAGCCACGTTAATATCTAAACCCTGGCGACTGGCAAACGCCATCTCCAGCAAACTGGTTATAACGCCGCCATCCGAGCGATCATGTAAGGCAAGGATAAGACCCTCGCGTTTAGCCTCCAGTAGCCAGTTAAGTAACTCCTTGAAGGCTTCGGCGTCATCAACATCTGGTGCCACATCTCCAAGCTGCGAATATACTTGCGCCAGACAACTGCCACCCAAACGGCGTTGACCAAACTCAAGCAGCACGAGCACGCTGTGCGCATGGATTTGCAGCACCGGCGTCAGCGTTCGACGGACGTCGTCTACCGGCGCAAACCCCGACACAATGAGCGTTAATGGTGACACCACACGCTGCTCTGCTCCGGACTGCTGCCAACGGGTCTGCATGGATAAGGAGTCCTTACCCACCGGTATGGCTATCCCTAGAGCTGGGCAAAATTCTTCGCCTACTGCCGACACCGCATCAAATAACGCCTGATCTTCAGCGTCGCTACCTGCCGCGGCCATCCAATTGGCAGACAGCACGACCCGATCCAATGCGCTGATGTCTGCTGCGACTAAGTTCGTCAATGTTTCTGCAACGGTCATGCGTGCTGCGGCAGCTGGATTAATGAGCGCCAGCGGGCTGCGTTCGCCCATGGCGAAAGCTTCACCACAGAAGGTGTGATGACCACTGAGAGTGACCGCAACATCGGCAACAGGTTCCTGCCATGGGCCAACCATGGGCTGGCAAGCAACAAGACCCGTGATACTTCGATCGCCAATAGTGATAAGAAACTTTTTGCTGGCCACAGTTGGGAACTGCAGAACCCGCTCTAGCGCCTGGTTCAAGGTGACCTCGGCAAGATCAAGCGGTCGCAAATTCGGCGCACTGCGTTCAAATTTTCGTTCTGTTTTCGGCACTTTGCCCAACAAGACATTCAAGGGCAGTTCTACCGGACGATTGTCAAACCACTCGTCTGCCACTGTCAGATGTCCATCATCGGTAGATTCGCCCACTACGGCATAAGGACAGCGCTCGCGTTCGCATAACTCCGCAAAACGTTGTAACTGCGCTTGCTCAATACCCAGAACATATCGTTCCTGGGCCTCGTTGCACCAGATTTCGAGGGGTGACATGCCTGGATCTGCACTTAGCACATTGCGCAATTGAATGCGTCCACCGGCACCCGCATCGTCGATCAATTCAGGCAAGGCGTTCGATAGGCCACCCGCACCGACATCATGAATCAACAAGATAGGGTTCGCGTCCCCCATGGCACAACAACGATCAATGACCTCTTGGCAACGTCGTTCCATTTCGGGATTGCCACGCTGCACAGATGCGAAGTCTAAGTCTGAGGAACTCATACCCGACGCCATGCTGGACGCCGCTCCACCACCTAGACCGATCAACATGGCCGGCCCACCCAGCACCACCAATGGCGTTCCTTCTGGGAATGGCAACGCATTAACGTGTTCCTCTCGTACTGAGCCAACACCGCCGGCGATCATCACTGGCTTATGGTACCCACGCACCACACCAGATTGGCCTTGCTCAGACGTGTCTAGCATTTCAAAGCTGCGGAAATAACCATTTATGGCGGGCCGCCCATATTCATTGTTGAAGCTGGCAGCGCCAATGGGGCCATCGAGCATAATGTCCAACGCCGACGCCATATGCTCCGGCTTGCCGGTCGTCAGTTCCCATGGCTGTGGCAATTGGGGAATATTCAAATGCGAGGTGGTAAAACCGCTGAGTCCGGCTTTCGGTTTGGAACCTCTCCCGACCGCGCCTTCATCACGAATCTCACCACCCGAGCCGGTGGCAGCACCGGCATGCGGCGCAATCGCAGTAGGATGATTGTGGGTCTCAACCTTCATTAGGATATGCGCTGGAGCCGACTCAAAGACGTAGTCCCCTGACTGTGCATCTACCAGCAGCCGGTCTACCGAGTGGCCCTCAATGACGGCGGCGTTATCGCTGTAGGCGCTGAGTATTCCTTGGCCATTAATCTGCTGATAGGTGTTGCGGATCATTGCGAACAGCGATTTGGGTTGCGCGGCTCCATTCACTACCCAATCGGCATTAAAAATTTTATGCCGGCAGTGTTCTGAATTTGCTTGGGCGAACATCATAAGTTCCACGTCTGTGGGATC
>MDTB01179539.1_pt1 | contig 11770 bp, 10 predicted proteins | sample 811161 | NCBI WGS metagenome assembly MDTB01 (sample SAMN05326650, study PRJNA326480) | marine metagenome | isolation source: seawater | place: Mediterranean Sea | collected 2009
ACATAATCTCTCTCTGGTTCAATAATTCTCAATTGATAAAGAGTTTTATCTATTATTCGAAATTTAAGATTGTCATTTAAAAATAATGTTAAAGATGCTGCGAGGAATAGAAGAAAAATTCCAAAAACTTTTTTTTTAAGATTAAATAAATTTGTTAATAAGAAAAGAAATCCTAAGAAAATAGATAATGATATAATCGCAGATCTTTCCCCTGAAATTAAAATCATTAAAGGAACAACAGAAATAACAATGTACATCAATACCTTTTTGTCAGATACATAAAGTAGCGCTAATGAAGTAGGTAAAATTTTCATTAAGTAAGATCCCATAATCATTTCTTCAAAAAAGAAACTTGAGTATCTATTTTTTAAATAAGAGTCTACAAAAGGCCAAATGTTTAATAATTGAAAAAATAAACCAATAAATAGTATAAAAAAGGATATTAAAAGAGAATTTGAGAAGTATGATAAAAATTTCTCGTCATTTTTTATAAGATATTTAATTAAAATTATAAATAAACCAAATCGTATGTATGGTAAAACTTTTGTTAAAGAATACATTGTAAAGTCTGAAGCGATTGACCCAATAATACAAACTAAATAAAAAAAAATAAATATTTTAAATTCAGTTGCCTTGTAAAATGAAAAATTTTTTTTGATTATACAATAAAAAAGAAAAGTGATTGAAGTTAACGAAACAATTAGATCTGCAACAAATATACTAAATATTAATGATAGTGGCAGTAATGAAATTAAATATCTATTAAATAAAAAGTATTTATTTTTCATTCACATTTTTTTTTAAAAACCCTAGTTTTTCTCTTTCTTTTTTATATAGAATTTAAATATTTTTGATACCACTTAAATATTTTTTCGGTCGTGTTTTCAAATTTATGTTTAGGTTTCCAACCAAAATATTTATTTAATTTTGTAAAATCCATAGACTGTAAATTCAGTTCACCTTTAGTTTTTTTATTTTTCATATTGCGTAATATTTCTAAATATTCTTTTTTTTTATTTGCATAAAAATAAATTTTTTTAACTACATCTCTAACTTGCATAGGTCTATTAATTCCAGCGTTAAAAATTTCTCCTGAAAATTTAGAATTTTTAAACAATTTAAAAGAGAGTAGTAAATAAACATCTATAATATCATCTATGTAAACGTAATCTCTTAAATCTTTACCATTTCCTCTTGGTAAAAATTTTTTATTTTTTATAATTGATTTAATTAAGTCTGGTATTAATGCACTAAAATTTAATTGACCTGGCCCATAAATATTTGCAAATCTAGTAATAATGATTGGTAGTTTAAATAATTCTGAAGCATAACTTCTGCTAATCATGTCAGCACAAGCTTTTGATACATCATATGGATATATGGCTTTTGATAGATATGTTTCCTTATATGGTAAAAGTTTTTTTGGATATTCACCATATGATTTATCTGAAGAAGCAACAATTATTGATTTTATGTACTTATTATTTACAAAATTATTTAATAACACATAAGTACCTCTAATATTACTCTCCCAAGTTTTAAATGGATCTTTATTTGCAACACCCACTTCAACTTGTGCAGCAAGATGAAATAAGATCTGAAATTTATTTTTTTTTACAATTTTTTCTATAAATTTATTATTGTTAATATCACCTTTGTATAATTTGCATTTTTTGTGAAAACCCTCAAAGTAAAGTAAAGAACTTTTCTTTTTTTGGATTATACCAGAAACATTTGCACCATTTTGAATTAATTTTTTAGCAAGATTTGATCCTACAAAACCATCAATCCCCGTAATCAAAATATTTTTTTTTTTCCAAAAATTATTATTCATATTTTCTCAAATGTTTAATATTTTTTTTAGCCTCTAACAATTCTTTAACTGTATTTACTGTTATATGCTTACCAGTATGCTCAAAAACTTTAAATTGCTTGATCATTTTTTTATTTTCCAAAAAACTTTTGAATGTTGAAAATTTTTTTAATTTTTTAATGAAATCTTTTTTAAATAAAAAAAATCCAATATTAAAAAGATAACCTAAATTAGGTTTTTCTTTGAAAGATACTACATTTCCATTTTTACTTATTTTAAGTAATCCAAAATTTGATTTATATTTATAACCTGAAAAAATAAATTTATTTTTATTTTGATTAAAAAATCTAATTAATTTATCTAAATTTAAGTCTACTAACGTATCACCATAACAAACTAAAACATACTTTTTTAAATATTTTTCACAATTTGTTATTCTTTTAATAATATCTGAATTTTTTCCTGTATCAATTATAAATGTCGATTTATTAATTTTTTTCTTATTTATAAAATAGTTAAATCTATTTTTATGTATTCCCACTGATAATGAAATCTTGTTAATATTGAAACTTAAAAGATGCTCGATTATATAGATTAATATTTCTTTATTTTTTATTTTTATTAAAGGTTTAGGTATAACTTTTGTTAACGGTAGTAATCTTTTTCCTTTACCACCACATAGTATAATTGTGCTTAATTCATTCTTAAATTCTTTTAATTTCATTTAATAGATTTGATCTAAAACATTTTTTTTGACCAGGTGTTTGGAGTGACATCACTTTCAATTTCAATTGGATAATTATATTCAAATTTTTTTGGTCCTGAATTTTTAATAAAATCAATCATTTTATCCATTGAGTCACTTAAAGGTTTTGTAGTTTTATAATCTAAAAGTTTCCTTGCTTTATCTGAAGAACACATTGCCTCATAAACTTCATTGGGTCTGCTTTTTACATATAGTGGTTCTTTATTAAACTTAAGTTTATTAGAAATTAAATAATATAAATCATTAATTGTAACAAATTCTTCATCAGGACCTATATTTATTATTTGGTTTTTAATTTTTTTATCAAACATTAATTTTTCTAAACATCCAATACAATCATCGATATCAGAAAAACATCTTTTTTGATTTCCGTCACCATAAATAACTGGTTGTCTATTTTGTAAAATCAAATTTATCATTATTGAAGCAACGTTTCTAAATGGATCGTCATATTTTTGTTTAGGACCAATTATATTATGAGGAACCGCTATGTTATATTCAAATTTATATGTTTTAGACATTATTTTAAGAATATTTTCAGCTGCAAGTTTTGATACTCCATAAGGGTCAACTGGCTTCGGTACATCATTTTCATTAAAGGGAATTTTGATGTTTCCATATCTTGCCATTGAAGAACAAAATACAATTCTTTTAACTTTGTTCCTTACTGATGCAGTAAAAGTAGATACTGATCCAACTAGATTATTTTGACATATTAATTTTGGTGATACTGAGGACAAACCTTCATGGGCGTATGACGCTGTATGACAAACTACATCAACTCCACGCATGATTGAGGTCATTTTCTCTAAATCCTCTATGTCAGCTTCATGAAATTGAATATCTAAATTTTTTATATTATTTATATTGCCTCCGACAAGATTATCGCAACCTATAACTTCATAATTTTTTTTTTTACATACTTCAGCAAGATGTGAACCTAAAAAACCCGCTATACCTGTAATAAAAATTTTCATTTTGACTAACTTATTTACAAGATTTTATGATTTAAACAAATTAAATAATTACATTTTTGTTGGATATTTCGTTTTAAAAGCTTAATAATCTAAATTTAATCTCTGATGAATATCAAATACATATTTAACAAAAAAATAGATTCCTATAATCAAAAAATTGTCGTTACTTTTATATTCTGCTTATCTATTTTAATGTCATATTTTTTTTTGATAGTAGAAAGAAAATTTATGGGTATTGGCTCAACATATCACCCTGATGCAAGTCACTATTTAGATTTACACCACAAATATTCCTACCTTAGTTTAAAAATTTCTTTAAAAGAAAATTTGTATAACTATTTAAAATATTTCTTATCGAGTTCTTTATTTTATTCTATAATTCAACTTTTTTATGATTTAAGAGAAATAGTTACTTTCTCAAGTCCTTATAGAAATATTGTTAAATTTAATATGCTGATGTTTGCATTAACAAATTTAATTATTTTAACTGCTTTTTTTAAAAATTATAAAAAAAATAATAACTTAAATTTATCAAATTTAATATTAATAACTATTTTTTGCTTTTTACCTTATAAGTTACATTTCAGCGTAAATGTTTTGAAAGAAACTTTAGTTTTCTTCTTTTTAATAATATATGTTGTTTATCCAAGTAGATTAACATTATTCATCTCATTTTTTTTTGGTACCCCATTAAGAAGTTCCTTTGGTTTATACTATTTGGTTTTATTAGAATTTAATAAAAAATTTTTAAAAAAATATTTCATTTTTTTAATAGTTTTTTTTATTGCTATAATAATTTTTTATTACAAAAATATTTATGTTGGTTTTGATAATGACTTTGTAAAATTTATGGAAAACAGAAATATCGCAAATATGGGTGGTAGAGAATATGATAATATACCAAATTTTGTTGATAATGAATTATTTGGATCAATTATTCGTATGATTATTTGGCCAGCATTTTTTTTAAGTGGAATTTTCGTTTTTTTTTCTGATAATTATTTATTTTATATAATTGGTGTAGAAATAATTTTAATACATCTGATATTTTTTTTGTTAAAAAAGAGATTATTAATTAATTTAGGCTTAATAATTTTTTTATGTTTGGTGGCTTTATATGTAAATACCTTTACTTCTTATGTAAGATATTGTTATCTTGCGATAAACATATACTTTTTAAAAGAAATTTTTAAGGAGAGTTACAGAAATTAATATGAGAGAAGATAATTTCAATATTTTTGAATTTTTTAGAATAGTTAATAAAGAAAAAATTATAATAATATTTTCTATTTTATTATTTTTAATTTTTGGTTTTTTTATTAAATTTTTAAATAAAAATAAATTTAGCAGTAAATTAGTTGTGCAACCACTCTCACTTATAAATTTTGAAGAAAAATATACAAATTTTTATAAAATAGATAATACATCTAAAATAGAAAATGATCATATATCATTAAGAGAAATTTCCCCACTTACCTTATTTTATAGCTTCTTAACTGAACTTAAAGATCAAAAAATAAAAAACGAATTAAGTGACTTAAAAATAGAATGGAATTTTCTTGGAGGACAACATGAAATTTATTTAATAGTTAAAAACTTTAGTTCTAAAGAGGAATTAATTAAAGAATTAGATGTTATTTTAGATGGAGCAAATAAAATTTTACTTCAAAAACTAGAGAGAAATTTAACAAATCATATATTTTTAATTGAACAATTAATTAATAAAGCTGACAAAGATATTGAATTTCTTGAAACTAAAAAATCAATATTAATTAATAATTTAAATGAAACTAAAGGTATGAAGCTTGTAAATTATAATACAAAGGGATTAATAATCAAAAAAAAATTTATCAACTCTAATAAAATAATAATTTTGATGGGTCTTGTGGGGTTAGTATTAGGTATTATAATAGCTTTGACAGTTACATATTTTAATAATACTAAATCTAAATAAAATTCTTATAAATTTAATACTATTCTAAAATATATGAAAAAAGTGGTTGTTATTGGTGGAGCTGGTTATATCGGAACGGTTCTGACAGATTTATTACTTAAAAAAAAAAATAATGTCATATGTATAGATATTTTTAAGTTTGGAAAGAAACCCATAGAAAAATTTATTAAGAACAAAAAATTTAAATATTTTAAAATAAATACATCTAATACTAACAAAATTATTAAAATTTCTTCAAATGCTCACTCTGTTGTAGACTTATCTGGTATAGTTGGTGATCCAGCTTGTGATGTAAATAAAAAAAATACTTATAATAGTAATTACTACAATACACTTAAAATTTGCAATGCATTGAATGGAAAAAATATAAATAGATTTATTTACGCAAGTTCATGCAGTGTATATGGAAGTTCAGAGGGAGAAAAATTAATAACAGAAAAAAGCAAAGTTAAACCTATATCTCTTTATGCTGAATTGAAAATTAAGTGTGAAAAATATATCTTACTTAATAAATTTGACTACTCAACAACAGTTTTAAGACTAGCAACTGTTTTCGGTTATTCATTTAGACAAAGATTTGATCTTGTTGTGAATCTTTTCACACTTTTTTCTTATCTAAATAAAAAAATCATGGTTTTTGGAGGTGAACAATATAGACCTAATGTACATGTTTATGATGTAGCTGTGGCAATATACAAATGTATATTGGCTGAAAAAAGAAAGATCAATGGTGAAATTTTTAATGTTGGGTCAAATAATCTTAATCATAAAATTAAAGATTTAGCTCTAATAGTTGCAAAAAATAATAAAAGGTCAAAAATCGAGATAAAAAAAACCTTGGTTGACAAAAGAAATTATCACATAGATTTTTCAAAAATTAAAAAAATTTTAAAATTTAAAGTAAAATATAATATTTTTTCTGGCTCAAGAGATTTATACTTAAAATTTAAGATTAATAAAATTTTAAGTAAAAATTTAATTAGATATAGTAATTTGAAGGTAGAGGCAAAAAAATATGCTAAAAATACTAAATACAAACAAAGAGTAAAATGAAAATATTAGTTACAGGTGCTGATGGGTATATAGGTTGGCCTTTATTTTTGAAGCTCATATTTGAGAAACCTAATTATAAAATCATCGGTATAGATAATTTTTATAGGCGTAAGATAGTAAATAAATATTCAAAAGGTGATACTATTAAAATTTTTTCTATGAATGAAAGAATTAAAGAGCTTAAAAAAAAAGGAAAAAAAAATTTCAAATTTTATAAAATTAACTTGTTAGATAAATTTAAAGTTTACAAAATAGTAAACAAATATAAGCCTGATGTTATACTACATCTAGCGGCTCAACCCTCAGCTCCTTTCGCAAATAAAAATCTCCATAATTCATCATTTACCTCAATTAATAATAATATAGGCACTCTTAACTTATTATGGGCGTTAAAAGAATTAAATCTAGTTAAGAAAACTTTATTTATTGAAACCACTACCACAGGTGCATATGGGGCTCCAAATTTATTAATTCCTGAAGGGAGGATAGTATACAAAAAAAATGAAATATTATTTCCAGGTATGGGTGGTTCTTGGTATCATATTACAAAAAGTAACGATATTAATTACTTATGGTTAGCAAATAAATTATGGGGACTATCCATAATTGATTTTAGAACGGCAATTACATTGGGAAGTACAACAAAGTACACATTATTATCAAAAAAATTTTCTACGAGATTTGACTATGATTTCTACTTTGGCGTAGTTGTAAATAGATTTATAATGAAAGCAATTAAAAAAGAATTTCTTCCGATATATGGAAAAGGGGAACAAAAAAAACCTTTTATAGACCTCGAAGATGCAGTGGACTCATTATTTAATTCAATTAAATTAAAAAAAAATAGAAAGTTTAGGATTTATAATCAATTTTCAGAATCTTTATCAATATTGCAAATTTCAAAGTTTATTAAAAACATATGCTACAAGTTAAATATTAATGTTTTAATTAAAAATATTAAAAATCCAAGAAAAGAAGATGAAACTCACCAGCTTAAAATGGTAAATAAAAAATTTTTGAGTGTTCTTAAAAGAAAACCGAAAAAAATTAAAAAAAGTATAGAAGATACTCTAAAATTTCTAATTAAAATTTAATAACTTTTTTATAAATTTTTCTTATAACAAAATATAAAATTATAAAAAAAAAATACAAAACAATTGAATAATTCCTCGTTAATTCAAAATTATTTGTAAAAAATAATGACGGTAAAACTGATAAACAATAGACAAAATTTATTAATAAAGATGTAGAAATATGAGGATTAATTTTAGTTTTAGTTTTAAAAATAACAAAAAGCATAGAATGTAAATGATTAAAATCTGCGACTACAGTGCTTTCTTTTTGAAAAATTCTTCTGGTAAATGAAATTAGGACTTCAGATCCCAAATAAACTGTTAAGATGATATAAAAAAAAGGAGAAATAAAGGTATCATTTTGCATCAATGTAATAATAAATAAACCTAAAATTGTACCTGATAAGTATGCACCACCATCACCAAAAAATATTTGATTTTTTATATTAAAAAATAAAAAAACTATAAAACATATTAAGATTGACTGTAAATGGACTATAAACCCTTCTGAAAAAGATGAAGATACTAAAAATATTATTAGTAATAATAACATATAGTGTATTGCTAAATTTCCATTTACTCCATCTATAAAATTTGAACCGTTAATAATAATTAAAAAACAAATAGTAATTATGATGTATTCAAAATCGTAATTATTAATAAAACTATCTAATATACCTATGCCTGTTGTTCTTAATCTTAAATCAAAATAATAAAAAAATACAAATGAGATTATAAATAAAAACAAGAGTCTTATATTCGGATTAATTTTGATACCATAATCATCAATTAATCCAATTAAAAATATTAAAATCAAATAAGGATAATATTTTAAATAATTTAAATCATAAGTAACATATATAAAAACAGAACTTATCAACATTATTAAAGCTAAACATAATCCACCAGACCTAGGTATAATATTTTTATGGATGGCTTGAGATTTATTAATATTGTTGTCTAAAAAAAAATTAATTTTTGACAAAAATTTAAAGTTAAAATAACTGACTAAGATTAAAATAAAAAAATATAAAAATAACATTTTTTGAATTTAATTTTTAAAAATTTTATTAATTGAAATATCAATTAATTTTGGTGTTTTCATTATGCTTTTTTTATAATAATTTTTTACTTCAGAAACTGTTTTTTTCCATTGATCAATTTCAATGCTATTGTTTACTCTTTTTGAACGATCGTACCAATAAGAATCGAGACCAATCTGATTTCCAATTTGAAAATAAATTGCATATTTTGTTTTTTCTTCATTCAAATTTTTTATATAATTTGAATTTTTATCGAATATTACATCGTTTTCAGAATTTATATCTATAGGAGTCGCCCTATGAAAAATTCTAGAATCAAAAATAATTACATCACCAGGGTTTAAATCAAGTCTTTTAAAATTCAGCAAATTTTTTTCATATTTTGATTTCAAATCTGATGACATATTTTTAACCAGGTTCATTTTAAATTTTAAAAAATTTTTTTTTATAAAATTATAAAAATTATTTTTGCTGTAAAGTTTATGAGATTTTGGTATGATATCTATTTGCCCTCCAAAATTAGTATTTTTTTGTAAAAAGATACCTATTTTTGCATATAAATATTTTTTATTTCTAATTCTTTCTTTACAATATTGATATCTGAACTCACCTGATGCATCTATGTGCCATGTATGTGATTTCAACCTAGGAAAAAAATTTCGCATTATTTGAAATGGAGGAAAAATATTTATTTGATCAAAATCTTGATTTTTAAAAATGTCTTGAATATTTTGTAGTAGAGATGTATCTGAAAAAATATCTTTAAAAATAAGATTATTATTATCTAATTGATAAATATCTAATAGGTTTGGATTATTTTGATCATGAAATTCAAAATTAAAATTAGTTCTCAATTTATTAATAGATTTTTCATCTATAACTTTGTTTAATATTATATATCCATCTCTTTCAAACTTATTAAAGTATTCTGTCATTTTGTTTAAACTTTATATTATAGTTTTTTATAACTAAAATGAAAATAAAGGGATAGACATATTATTGAATTCATAATTAACCAATTATTAAAAAAATTTCCATGAGGTGCAATTGGCCAAAACATAGCTGATAATCCTATCAATAATACTGATGAATAATCATAATTTTTTCCTTTATAAAAAGAAAAAATTAATAATTTAATTAAAACTAAATATATAAAAATTAAAAATGATCCACCAAAAATACCTGTTTCTGAAAATAATTGAACATAATAATTATGAGGATGATTTGCACACCTATTAGTGTAATGATAATATTTAGTTTTTTTACACTCTGTTTTAAATCTTTTTGTACCGACACCCAAAAAAGGGTTTTCTCTTAACATTAATTTTGCACTCATATAATGCCCATGGTGGACCTTTGTAAAAAAAAATACTTTATTTTTTTTTTCATCATAAACATCCTCAACCGTAGTAAAAATCATTCTTTGTTGAATATTTGTATCTGTAAGAGAGAAAATAATTATAAAACTCATCAATAAAGTAAAAAATTTTAGTAAAGATTTTAATTTCAAACATTTTAAAAAAATAAACAAAATTAAATTTGAAAATATAAATAATAAAAATGCTGATCTTTCGCCACTTAAAAAAATTAAGGTTCCAAATAAAGTTCCAACTATTAAGAAAATATATAAATTTTTTGTTTGAGATAAATCATTTAGAAAAATAAATAATGATAAAAATATAAAATATATTCTAAATAAATAACTACCTAAAATAAGCTCATCTTTAAATATCCCACTTAATCGATGAGATACAATTTTTTTATAACCAAAAAAATTTATATCCGTAAAATATTGATAAAATGCATCTACCGCAATAATTAGAATTGTTAATGATAAGGATATTAGCAATAATCTTTTTAAATCCTCAATTTTATCGAATAAATACCAAACACCTACAAAATATAAAATATATCTGAAAAAAAAAATAATTGATTTCTGATCCCCTAGATATTCTTGAAAATTATTAAAATAATTTAAATTTAAAAATAAAGAGTTTAGTAATAGATATACATAAAAACCAAATAACCAATAAACAAAAAAATTAAAAAAATATTTTTTTTTTTCTAAATAAATACTTTTAAAATTTAATATGAATATAAGTAAAAAAAGAATTTCTGGAATAAGTGGTCCTAAAGAAAAGCCTAAAGGAATTAAACAAATTAATAATATAGATATACTTAAAACATCAAACTTTAATCTAATTTCCTTTAAATGATTTTTCATAAAGATTTATTATTTTAGAAACTATTTTCTTTCTATCAAATTTTTTAGAATATAATAAACAGTTTCTAGAAATTATTTTTAATTTTTTTTTATTTTTATATAAATTTTCAACAACATTCACCATTGCGTCTACATCATAAAGTTTACATTTATATCCAGTCTGATTGTTAATAATAATGTCATCACAACCAGGTACTGCATAAGTAATACATGGCAAACCACAGGCAAATGCTTCCATTACTACTGTAGGCATACCTTCGGAGTAACTTGGAAACAAAAAAATATCTGCATTGTTATAATATTTCTCTAGTTGATTTGACTCTTTAATATTAGAAATATTTTTATTTTCTTTTATTAGTTTGTTTATATTTACACTCTCAGGTGAAAATCTATCTTGTTTTCCGATAATAAGTAATTTTTTATCATTGATGTTTAATTTGTTAAATATTGAAATTAGATCAAATACACCTTTACTTTTTATTAATCTTCCAACAAATAATATATTAAATCCTTTTTTATTAGAAGATTTTGTAAACTTTTTATATTTAGATAATTTTACTCCTGACGCAGGGATCATAGTAAAAGCATGATTTTTAATAATTTTATGCTTTTTAAAATAATTAAGATTTGATTTATTGGTAAATATAACATGATCTGAAAAACTAAAAGAAATTTTATAAAGTATTGTTGATACAAATAATAATAACTTATTTCCTGAGCTAAATATATAACCCATACCTGTAATCATTGAAAAAATTTTAACTTCATAAAATATTTTCAAAAATGGACAAATTAAATTAGGTACTACTGTATAACTCTGCACAATGTCTGGCTTAAATTCTTTACAAATTTGACGTAAGTTATGAA
>MDTB01195175.1_pt1 | contig 11770 bp, 9 predicted proteins | sample 811161 | NCBI WGS metagenome assembly MDTB01 (sample SAMN05326650, study PRJNA326480) | marine metagenome | isolation source: seawater | place: Mediterranean Sea | collected 2009
CGGAACTGAAATTTTTTTTTGCTTCATCTCTTTTTTAAAAGCATCAAAAATGATTTTTCTTAATCTTTGAATTTTTTTTTTGGGGGGGATTTTTGGTTTACAATAATGTGGATAATAAGCATATAATAACCTTAGATCTGTTGGAAAGACAATTAAATCCTTATGTGCATCTAATAAATCTAACAACAATGTGGTGCCTGATCTTCTGGAACCTGTTATAAAGATTATGTTAGTTTTAATTATCATTAATATTGAGATTAATTATCTAAAATTTTAATTAACTTTTTCCTTAATAAATAATTTATATAAATTGAAAAATCTTTTTTATTAATCATAAGTTTATTTCTAATAACAACATCCGATGTAACTCCATCCATATAGGATAAAATATTTAAAATATTCCGTAACGATATGTCTTTAGTTTTTTTTGAGTTCCATTGCATTGTAGTTGGGTATATCTCTAATTTTCTTTTAGTAAAAAAGGTAGTTCCTTTTTGAACTAAAGATTTATAAAATTTAGCTTTATCTAAATATTTAATTAATTCATAATAAAAATTAGAGGATTCTTTTAAAGTTTTAAAATCAATTCTTTTAATATTATCAAAACTTGAGTGATAGTATTTAAATTTTGGATAAGTCATTCTTGACAAACATGCTACAGGTAAATTGTAATATGGACTACAAAATTGTCTTTCATCTGAACCATCTGCAAAAAAATCTTGAATACTAAATTTCTTTTTTTTTAATTTAAGAAATTCATGTGTCACATAATTTGTTAAAGAATTTTCATTTTTGCTTTTTTTGAAATTAAATTCTTTTCCTTTGCCTAAGAAATGCATTATATAACCTGCAATTACATTTTTTTTTAAATATTCTCCGTGTGTTGAGAGGTAAGCTGCACTTCCAATATTTTCTGGTAAAATCAAAAATCTAATTGAGTAGTTTAACTTAATTTTTTTTATTTTCTCATACAAATCCAGCATTACTAGTGGTCCACCAATTTCATGATTTGCTGTTCCAGTGTGACACAAATAAGATGACAACAAAATTTCCTTTTTACTTTTTCCTTTAATTAATAAATGTCCAATTTTTAGATAATCTTTCTCTAATTTTGAGTCAATATTTACGTAATAAAATTTATCATTACGAATTTTTTTAAAATCTTTATAAGAAATACAAAAACCCCAAAATTTTTTATAGTATGACGTTACATAAGGTATAGCACTTGGTAGTTTCTTGAGAAAAAAAAGATGTTTTCTAAGTTCTTTGCCTGTAACATATTTCTTAATAGGTATAGAATGACTAACAACATGTAATTTATTTTTATCGCTATCTATAATTTTTTTACCATTAATTTTGATATAACCAAAATTACAACTCCAACTATTTGGAATTATCCAATCCAAACACTTTGAGCCAGACCGATATCTTAAAATTTTAAAAGGTATAAATTTTTTCAAAATTAAAAGATTTTTATCAAAGCTCTTTCCAGCTAAAGATGGAAATGATTGAAATATTTGATTAAAGATAATCTTTAATTTTTTTATGTGCATTTATTTGATAGCCAAAAAGCCTTCAAAACTACAATATTTAACTAGAGATGTAATATCCTTGAAACCTGCTCTTTTCATATAATTAATATTCTCCTTTGTAGTGAATGGTTCTAGGACTCCTCTGATTGATGTTGCTTTGTTATAAATCTGCTCTTTAGAGAAACCATTATCAAGTTTAAATTCTTGATAAATTTGAGTAAAGATATCTTGAAATCTTGCATCAGGTCCTCTTACTTTTTCAAATAAAATGAAAGCACCTCCAAAATTTAAGCTTTTATAGATTTTATCAAAAATTAATTGCCTAAACTTTGGTTTCAAAAATTGAATAGTGTAATAACTAACAATAAAGTCGGATTTAAGTAATTTTAAACTTAATAAGTCATTTCTTTTATAAAATATTCTTTTTTTATTTTTTTGATCTAACATTTTTTTAGAATGTTTTATCATTTTGGGTTCTGCATCAATGCCGTATATCTTTATTTTTAAATCTTTATTGTAATTTGAAATATCACGCGATAGGTTTCCAGTAGAACAGCCCAGATCGTACGCAACAGAATTATTTACTAAAAAAAAAACTACTTAATTTACAGATCAAATTATGTCCTAAGTCGTAAAAAGGCACAGATTTACTAACATGTTTTTCAAAATTTTTATGAACGTTTCCAGAAAAATTAAATGCACCTACTGTTGACTTTATGTTGTCTCCTACTTTGCCCATAATAAATTATTTTTTTATAAAATACCTTAAATCTCTATCTCCCTAAATTAACTTTCTTATTTTTTTATATTTACTTATTCTAGTAAGATAATCATAGTATATTTAACATTTTTTTCATAATAATTATAAATCATTTTTTTTAAGTAATACTTCAAGATGAAATGTTGGTGAAAATTTATATAGTTTTTTTGACCATTTATTCCCACTTAATTTGAAATCATAATAGCCAGTGGTTTTTGAAAAATGAATATTATCTGATCTAAACCTATTTACTGAGTAAAAGTATTTTTTTGAAATTCTCTCTATTTGTTTTATATAAAAGCTCTGATCAATGTCTGACATTTCACCTAAAGATGCAGTATTAATCACACAATCACTTAAATTTTCTTCAATTTTTTCCAAATCATTTTGTTCTAAGATTATGAAATCGTATTTATCAATCAATTCTTGATTTATAACTTTGTGATCTTGAATTTCATGGCTTAAACATATTTTGCTTTTGGGAAATAGACTTTGTAAAAAATAATATGCTAAGATATTTAGTTCTGGCAAATCAACTAATAAAAATTTTGAATTAATATAATTTTTCTTTAATAAAGAACAAAGCAATCCATAGCCAGGTCCAATATCACAGAATATATTTAATTTATTTTGATTTAAATCTGTATATTTTCTGATTTGAGATAGAAAATAAGCCTGTCTTAGAATTCTTTCATTTACCAATTGTTTTCGGTAATGGATAAATTTTGTATTCCCGATATTATTGTCACTTAAATTCAAAATAATATCATCATCAACTAATTCAGCTACTTTATGATAAATATTAAAAATTTTTAATGCTTTAAGTTTGTTTGATCTTGTTTCAAAATTATCAATATTATTATTTTTGAGTAAATTTGAACTAAATTTGATTTTAGAATTTCTAAAATTTTGAAGATTTTTCAAAATAATATTATTATTTTCATCAAAAAAATTTTCTTTAAAAATAGCTCTATTTTTGGTCCAAAAAGGTAAATCTGTTTTGTCTTTTCTTTTTAATGAATATTCATATTGTAAGTTGATTTTTTTTTTAATTTCTTCTTCGTTAATTAATTTTTGTTTTGTAAAATCCATCATTGTAGATAATGGCCAATGAAAATTATTTTCACCTACATAATGATTTTTATAAACTTCATCAGATAATCCTAAATCTTTAATTAAAAATTTATTAAATATACTTATTGATACAAAGTTTACTAATAAGATTAAAAATCTTCCAATTTTATTATAATATTTTGTTGAAGTTGGTGAATCTTTGTATCTCAAAACATGAAATGAAAAATTCTTTGATCTCCTTATATAAATAAAATTCAATACTTGAGCGAAAAGAGACTCAATTAGGTTTAGAGGTCTATATCTGCTATGTTTTAAATAATTGATAAGATTAAATTTCATAATGCTTAGGCTATTTATTAATTACTTTCTCAAGTATTGCTATATTCAAACAAGCAAATATAAATTTGCTTTCCTGGTGAAGTATGTCAGATTTTTTTATGAGTTTATTAAATAATTTCATATTAAGGTTTTTTCGCAAAATCTTAGAATTTGATAAATATTCTTTAATATCCAGAAAATCTTTTTTTTTAAAAAAAGACCCAAATGGTGAATAAAATCCAGTTTTTTCATAATTGTTTAATATTTCTTTGGGAAAATTTTTTTTCATAGCTTTACGTAACATTGCTTTGGGTATTCCATTATACATAAAAAAATCTTTATCTAATTTAAATATATATTCAAATAAGTTTTTTGATAAAAATGGACTTCTATTTTCTAACGAAAAGTACATACAAACATAGTCAGACTGAAATACTTGTGATGGTATGCTTTGAAAAAAAATATTTTGTAACATATTATTATAAAAAACGTCATTATGTAGTTTTCTAATTTTTATTTTTTTATATTTTTTAATATAGTTGTTTACGACCGACCTTCCCTCTATAAAAAAATTTAATCTATATTTATTTTCTAATTTTGCTGCCATTTTGAAATCCTTTAGATTATGGTTTCTTATAAATTTTTTGATATTTTTTTTCCAAAATAAGTATTTATCATCAAATTTTTGGGAATTTTTAAAAGATAAAATATGAGACAAAAAATTAACATAATATCCACAGAATATCTCATCACCACCTATCCCTGTTAAAAGAACTTTATTTTTATCATTTCTAATCTTATCACAAAGAAGGCCGAGTCCTAGAGCTGTTGGTGTTAAAAGTGGATTGTATCCGTAACTTATAATGTTCTTTAAAAGCTTTAAGGAATTAGAATTTTTTGAAGTTATAAAATTTGTTTTAAAATTATTTAACTTTTCAGAACTTTTTATTTGTTTTCTCTCATCATACTCTGGACTAGTAGACACCAAATTATATCCATTTATTTTTGACATTTTGGAAGCTTGAGAAACAATTGTATTTGAGTCTAATCCTCCACTTACCAAAACCGAATTTGAAACATCGGATCGAGTGCGTGTTCTTATAACATTTTCTGTAATTTTTTTGATTTCCTTACAGGCTATATTGAAACTTTTATTATTATTTTTTACAACAAGTTTCCAAAATGTATTGAATTTTAGCTCAAATTTTTTTTTTAAATTAATCTTAAGATATGAGGATTTCGGAAATTGATAAATATTTTTAAAAAAAGTTTCATTATCTAGTCCATAAGTTTTATCTGGAAAGGATAGAAATTTTTTAACTTTACTATTATTAAAATATAGTTTTTTTTTATTTAATCTCTGAATTGCTTTTATTGAATTGCTAAAAAAAAAATTTTTATTTTCTACAGAGTAATAAAGAGGTTTTTCTCCAAACCTATCTCTACTAATAATTACATCATTACTATAATGATTGTAGTAAGTAAATACCCACATTCCATCTAGCATTCCTAGTGCTTTTTCTTTATAAAGATTAAGCATTTTTAATAAGACTTCAGTATCTGAAGTAGTTTTAAATTTTTCTCCTCTTTTTTCTAAGTGTTTTTTTAATTCAATGTAGTTATAGATCATGCCATTAAAGATTAGCGTACCACTATTATCTGAAAAAGGTTGAGATGAATTTTTTTTTAAATCAACAATAGATAATCTTGTATGTATTAATAGAATTGAATTGTTCTCTATGTTTCTTTTAAATTTACCAGATGTATCTGGACCCCTTCTTTTTAAGGACAATTTGCAATTATTTATATCTTTAGTATTGGGAATATTTTTTTTAATTCCTATATACCCAGCTATCCCACACATTTTAAAAACTCTTTTTTAGTCTACTTATTTTAATTTTGGCTAATGGAAAATCATTTTCATCTTTAACCTGTAAAGAATTAAGTTCTTCTAATATTATATGACCTATTCTCATTTTTTTTTTAAACATATTTTTTTTGTTAAAAATTGATAAAGTTCCAGGTTCGGTATATATCTCATTTCTTTCAAGGCGTAAAAAAGAATTGTCATTAATTTGTTTTAAAGTTTTCCCGTTATGAAAATAAAAATTATTATTTTCCTTGATAACTCCAATAACTTTATCAAGTTTAAAAAAATCTAAAATATTAAAACTATTATTAATATCTTCTTCTAAGATAAATGGAGATGCAGTATTTATAAGATACACATAATCAAATTTAATTTTTTTGGAAGCTAAATATTTAATACAAGTTTTTAATGTTTCATTCAATGGAGTATTAAATAAAGATAATTTTTTTTCACGTTCATGGAAGAGAATTTTTTTATTTGAAAAATAACTTTTTTTTAATTTATTTAAAGATTTCACATCATTTGATGAGACAAGCACTTTAGTTATTTTATTTGATCTCAAAGCTGCGTCTATTGGATATTTTATTAATTCTTTCCCATTAAGTTTCTTCATTACGAATGAATATTGATTTATTTCAGAACCTCTAAATGGTAAAATTGCAATTGAACGTTTTTTTGATTTTTTATTCATATACTCAAGAATTCTACTTTTAGTTTTATTAATAAATGATGTGTTTGAGGTTAAATTTGAGCCGTGTTTTCTATAATAAAATAAAGGCTTATTAATATTTTCAACATGATATTTTAATAGTTTCATCCAAATATAATATCCATCTTGACACATAAATTTTTCATCATAACCACCTATTTTTTTTAAAATTTTTAGTCTTATTAATGAACATGCGCCATGAGCTGGCTGATCCTTTAAATTAACTTTTTTAAAATCATGTCTCATAAATCTTGAGATAATTTTACCGTTAACATCGACCACATAATAATCAGGAAAAACCATCGCTACTTTTGGTTTTTTGTCGATAACACTTACCATTTCTTTCAAAGCATTTTTATGAAGCCAATCATCGGCATCTAATCTCATAATATATTTTCCTTTTGCTAAATTGATTGCAATATTATTCGAAGCAACTAATCCTTTTTTTTTTTGTTTTATGATTATTAAGCCTTTATTCTTTTTCGAATATTGCTGTATCAATTTGAAGGAGTTATCAGTAGAGCCATCATCAATTATGATAAGTTGAAACTTTTTGTAAGTCTGTTTCAAAACACTCTCTATAGATTTTGAGATAAATTTTCCATAATTATGATTTGTGATGTAAACAGTTATTAGAGGTTTCATTTATAAATATTCCAATTTAACGTTGTTTTAGGTTTGTAATTTTTCTTTTTTATATTTTGATATTTATTCTTATCCAATTTTCGAAGAAAATTCATCACATCATCAATTGAGTAATTGTAGAGCTTATTTTTTTTATTCATCCATTCCAGAAAATTTCTTACTTTTAAGAAGTCTTTTTTTGTGTCCATGGTCATTGAAATTTTTGATTGATGTTTTTTATTAACAGGCGCTGAGGATATCTTAAACTGATCTTTATGATCTGTAACAAAAGAAGTTAAATATTCTGTATCATTTTTGAACATAATAGACCTATTTAACCTCTTTAAAAATGTATAAGAAAATATTTCTGTCTCAGTTCCAGATGGTAGCCGTTTATGGTCAGTATAATCTGAGTTAGTATCTAAATGATGATTTATTGCTATATCTAAGTAATGATTATCAATAAGTATATCATCTCCAGTTACTCGAACAAGATGATCAAATGGGCCAAACTTTTTTGCTGCCTGTAACATTCTTTCTAAAACATCGAGCTCAGAACCTCTAAAACATTTAATCTTATTTTTTTTTGCAAATTTGTAAATTTGATTATCATTTTTAAGATTTGTAGTGCAGATCACTATATCATCTAAAAGTTTAGAAATTTTTAACCTACCGACCAAATGATAAAGTGACTCTTTACCACAAATTTTTAATTTCCATTTATTTTTTAATCTCTTTGAATCAGATCTAACAGATACAAAAGCACAAACTTTTTGTCGTAGATCACTAGAATTTATTTTTTGATCTTTTAAAATTGATTTTTTTGTTTTTTTATCTTTTATAGACTCAAATTCAATATTAAATGCTCGGTTAGAGTCAACTCTTTTTAAAACCAAATTTGATAAATTTAATTTTTGACCCTTTTTAATATTTTTTTTAGCTACCCAATTTTTATTTGTAGTTCTTGCATAATTTTTCTCAGAGTTACTAAAATTATCTTTTTTTAAATAAAAAGTTTTTTCTAAATCTCGAATTATCTTGACAAATTCTGCCAATTTTTTTGGCTCAATTGATGAATAATAATCTACTAATTTTTTTTTTTCTATCAAATGTAATATGTTTCTCAATATATTTAGCTCCAATACCCATAGCTAACACTGGGAGATAAAAATTAATTTTATCTGACCCAGATGTATGATCTTGAAATCCTAAACTTACATTATTTTTGAATTGATTAAATAAAAGCTTTAATCTATTGAAATTTATATCTTGAATATTTGTTGGATAAGCTTGAAATCCATGCATCAAAACTGGCTTAATTCTATTACTATTTAATATTTTTACTGCTTTTGAGATAGTAAATAAATTTGATCCTCCACAAGATAAAAGAACTTTCATTTTTTTTGGTATTTTTTTTATTAATTCTAAATTTTCTAAATCTGACGAATGAATTTTAACTCCGTACACTTTGTATTTTATTGCTAAATTTAGAGCTTTGATGCCAAAAATATCACAATAAATTTTTTTATTTTGTTGAGATAAAAAAATACTTTTCCACTGATTTAATGAAAAACTTTGATTTAAAAAATGTTTATATCTAGCATGAGATTTTACTAACAATTCGTCGGCAAAATATATTTGAAATTTTACTGCATCTGCACCACTTGAGAAAGCTTGTTTAGCAAGTTTAATTGCTGTTTTATAGTTGCCTTGGTGAGCATTCGCAATTTCAGCAATTACTTCAATCATTGCAATTTATTTTTGATTAATCTTTTGCCAATTATAGGTTTCTTTAAATGGGCAACCTTTACAAATTGGAACATCCTCTAATGAATTTTTTACATGCTTAGTTCGCACATAATCAATATCTTCCCCATACCAAATTTGTTCAATAGTTTGAGCTTTTTTATTTGGTTCATTAAAAATTTTTGGTATTTCTAAATTCATTAAATCAAATCCTTTTTCTTTCTTATCAGCCCTATTCTTTACTCTTTCATATTCTTTTTCACCAACTTTAAAAGCTAATTCATCAACATATCCAACTGGATGCATGCTTCCCCAGTCGTAACAACACATACTTACTCTACCATCGTAAGTTACTAACATTCTTTGATATGGTTGTTCACAAGGAAGCCTACCTTTAGATACGAATAAGTTTCCATCAGAGTCTTTCATAATTTCGGAGTTAGGGTCTATGTCTTGAATTGATAGGTTATTATTTGTTTTTTCTAAATTTTCATTAGAACAAGCTGCTCTTAAATAATCTTCTCCTATATCACTTATTTTTCCACCTCGTTCTGTATACTGTTTAACAGAAACATCATCAACTATATCTTTGAAAAGTGAAAAATATTCTTCTTGTTCTTTAAAAGTATCATCTGTAAGTACCATTTGAATTTTTGTTCTTGGAAATTCTGAATTAAGTTTTTTTTTCAATTTAGAAAAATTTAAAATATTATTATAAATTTCATCAAAATTATTTTTTTTAAATCTTCCAGGCCTCATTTTTTCATAACTTTGCTTTGTGCCTCCATCAAAAGAATAAATCATCAAATCAAGTCCAGAATTTATAATCTTTAATGACATCTCATTATCTAACTTTGTTGCATTGGTATTAATAATTGTTTCTAAAACTCCTCTTTTTTTTGCATAATCAATTATTTCTGGTAAAGCAGGATTTAACAATGGCTCACCTCTCCAATTAAATTTCATTGATGGAACATTTAGTTTAGAAGCCTGGTCAATGATTTTAAATGCAAGATCTTTAGACATAATTTTATCTGGTGTAGCTATAAATTGCCTGTAGCAATGGGGACAGGCTAAATCACAGACTGATGCAGTCTCAATATCAATACATAGAGGTTTTAAATTACTTTTTTCAAAATTTTTACCAACTAACTTATTATCAATTGCAAACTTTGGATTACTTCTCCACTGATCTCTATAATTAGTATATCTTTCCTTTAAAAGCTTAAGTAGTTCCTCTTCATTATTTAAATGATCATTTCTCGAAAGATATTTAAAAGTTTTATTTTCTTTCATATTTTTTAACATCCAGGACACTCTCATTTTTTCTTCACTTCCCTTAAGATTTTTGATTGCTAATTTTCTATTATTTTTCATAATTTTATCTTTTCTAAAGCTTCAAAATTCTTTGGTGATTTTTTTCCCAAAATCTTATTAATTTTTCTAGCATCGAGTCCTTCATTGGGTCTTAAGCATACTAAATCTGCTTTTGAAATAATATGACCTTTTTTAATGTCTTTATTAAAGTAAATTGCCCTTCTAAAGCTTTTAATGTGCCCAGATTTTTTCTCATTTGACAAAGTATTTTTTTCACCTCTGCCTAATAGTTTTTTTACCCTTTTAAATTTTGATGATAAATTTTTTACCTCATCCCTAGTCAATGAAATTAGATGATCTCTAAAAACTTTCCCTTTTCTTGTGTCAGTAAAATGAAATTCTAAAACATTTGCACCTTTAACATAAGCAATAACCAATGGTAAATCACCAAATGAATGATGGGAATATCCTATCTCATAATTGAATGATTTTTTAAACTGATCAATAACCAATAAGTTTACATCAGCATCTTCAGTAGGATACATTGATGTACATTGCATTATTGCAATCATATTCTTTTTTTTATAAATCGGATTGGTTTTTATAATAAAATTTACTGTTTCTTTTATTTCACTTAAATTTGATAAACCTGTCGATAATAAAATAGGTTTACCTCTTTTTGCAAACTCGTAAATAATAGGATATGCTGTCAAATCTCCTGAGCCAATTTTATAAAATTTTAAATATTTATCTACCCAGTTAATCATTTCAAGATCCCAGATTGAGGCATTATATTGAACTCCAGCTTTGTTACACATTTTTGCTAACTCAATATGTTGTTTTTTTGAAAGTTGAAATTTTTTAAAATGCTTATTTCTATCAGGAGATATTTTTTTATTAACAATGGCATCGCCTGAATATAACTGAAATTTAATAACATCTGCTCCAGATTTTATTGCTTCATTTGTTAATTTTTTTGCATTGATAAAACTTCCTTCATGATTTCCACCTATTTCTGCGATCATAAGTGGTCCATTTTTTCCAGTCCAAAAATTTTTCTTTACAGTTGCCATTCTACTTGTTCCTTTGGAAAAATTGACTTTATATCAATGATAATACTATTCTTTTTACCGAGACTTTTTAAATATCCAATTTTTAATGATTTAATTTTTTCATGAGGTACAGAAATTATAATAATATCGTAAAAGTTTTTTTTATTGATTTTAGATATCAATTCAATTTTTTCTTCTTTTTTTAATAAACTACTATTGACTAAATTATCATATACATCAATATAGTTATTTTTGTTTAAAAGTTTTAACAAGTTAATCGCTTTTGAATTTCTAAAATCATTGCAATTTTCTTTAAAAGCAACACCAAGAAATAAAATATTTTTATTTTTTAAAGATCTTTTTTTTACAGTCAAAATCTTTTTAATTTGACCAAATATGAATTTGGGCATGAAATCATTTATAGATCTTCCAGATGAAATTAGTTTTGGTTTAAAACCCTCCTCTAATGCTTTAAATTTAAGATAATATGGATCTACTCCAATACAATGACCACCAACCAAGCCTGGTTTAAAATTTAGAAAATTCCATTTTGTACCTGCTGCTTTAAGCACCTCACTTGTATTAATATTTAGTTTATGAAAAAGCATAGAAATCTCATTGATAAAGGCAATATTAATATCTCTTTGTGTATTCTCGATAATCTTAGCTGCCTCTGCAACTTTAATAGATTTAGCTATAAAAATTTCTTTTTTAATTATTTTGTTATAAATTTTTTTAGTAATATTAAGTGCTGTTTTATTTGACCCA
>MDTB01211282.1_pt1 | contig 11770 bp, 1 predicted proteins | sample 811161 | NCBI WGS metagenome assembly MDTB01 (sample SAMN05326650, study PRJNA326480) | marine metagenome | isolation source: seawater | place: Mediterranean Sea | collected 2009
TACAGAAAAAGAGTTGATGGACAGTATGATGGATTGTTTCCTATAAATTTAGATGCGGGTCTCACAAACCATAAGCTGCATGCCCCGTGGAAAATGGTTAACTCGGGAACTTTAAGAGGCGTATTTCCTGGCTCAGAAGGATCTAATGCTTCTTTTATGGGGGAGCCAAGAAACGCTCCTCTTTCTGAGTATAGAGTTGTAATAAATGAGTTTTGTGAAACTTCAAATTTTAAAGGTTTTGATAATGAGTCCGAGATATCTTTAGATAAGTATGTTAAAAATCCAAAAACTGATAGTGAACTTAGAGCCTTTGATCCTAAAAACGTTTTGCACCTTCAGCCAAATCAGCTTATAGAAATTATTGCAGGAAATGTTGTAAACTTTAGAGGAGAGTGTTTAGATATAAATTACAATTCTATAAGAATAGGAGATGGAGATGGCGCTCCATATACAACTGATATATCAAATAATTATGAAATTGCAAGGAGAATCTCGCGCAGAGGAATAGGGTATCATTTTCAACTTGATACAATGGTTCAGGTAAAAGATCCGAAATTTTTAGGATTAGGCACTGAGGGTGGGGCGTTTACGTCTAAAGATAATTTTATATTTTCAATTGATAAAGAAGGAGTTTTAAAGTTAAATATTCCGAAGTCTTCTTCAACTGGAAATATTCCATACATTACTGATTCTAATTTTTACAACCCAAGTGGAGCTACAAACTCAGCGCCAGAATCAGGGGTAGACGGCGGCAGCGCTTTAAAGGCAGAGGTTATACCGGTTACGCTTAGAAGCAAGAAGAACAATGTATTACTTCCAGTTCAAGATGCAAGATCATCTATGAACGAAGAGGGTATACCAAAAAGACAGCCTGGAATTAGATACTCTAATGAAGATGGTTACTTTAATGGGTTTTCTCCAGTTTCTGGTACTTCCGGTAAAAAAGTTAGAGTAAACACCACAAAGTATCACAATATGTATGCTGCAGCCGAAATGCTTATAGCAAACTATGTAACAAACCTGCACATATCTCCGACCACAGTTACTTGCTCTGGAACTGTTCACGGAACTCCAATAAATGAACCTTTTGAAAGGCCAAAAAAAGAGCTGCTTGGAGATGGTACAAATCCAAATGTTTGTACCTTTATGTCAACAGTTCAGATAAAGCCTCAGGCTCCAGCCGTAGACCCTGGAGGAGGTGTTATTGTTGGCGGGCTAAATATGACTGTAGAAACAGATGCTGAAAAAAAAGCTGTAAACGTTCCATATACAAACTCCTTTACTGTATCAAAGGGAGATGAAAATAGTGCATTTAGCGTTAAAAATATTGACAATACTGGTCAGCCTAGGAAGGACGCCGGCGGAAGAAGCGCTAATTTAAATCTAGAAGGATCAATAGAGATGTCCGTAGGAAAAGATAATCATGACGGAAAAAGCATGGTTCTTGATACGGCAGGAGCACTTGTTGCATGGTTTGGTAAAGATAGTAAGGGAAGAAGTATGATTGTTCAAACAGATGGCTCCGTCATGGTAAATGTTGGAGGTCATAACGGTAGCTCTTTTAACGTCGGAAGGTTTGATTTAAGAGTAAATGTATCGAACAAGGGTGTGTTAGGGGACGATAATTTTGTTCCGGAATCTGGAAATAACGCTTCAGATTATTTAATCTCTATAAGTGAAAACGGTCTTGTTATAGCTGGTATGAAACCGGGAACAAATATGATAATAAGAAATGATGGAAATCTAATGTTAGAAAGTACAAACAAGCTAATACTGGCAGGATCAACCATAGAGTGCAGAGAGGGTAATAGGCCTCCAAGGCCAACTTATAAAGCTCCTGTTTCTCAGGATACTCCAACTTCTAACGGAGAGCCTATAACTGCAGAAGAAATTGTAGATATGGTAGCTTGCCTTGCCAAAATAACGGCAGAAGCTTCCGAAGATTAATTTTAGATAATAATCAACTAATTTTTAATAGTTTTATGAAGTTAAAGTATTATTAAGTAAGTTTTGTTAATAAGGTTTAAAGAATGGGATATGATTCTAAAATATTGCCACTTATAGTTGGTGGTATAAAAACAAATGAAGAATTTGAAACAATTCAGGTAAACTGTTTTCCTGCAAATTCAGCTACAGATGGCCGAAGCGGAATAGACGTTTCAGATATTAAGGTTTTGTTCCCTAGCTTATCTGATGATAAGAGGGTTCCCCTTGGTGGTGGAGCAATTGTAAAGCTTACAATATCTGGAGCTAAAATAAATACAACGGGATCTGGAAATGCAAATTTAATAGGAACATATTCCAAGGAGATAAATAAGCTATCGTCTTATGCTGCCTCAAAAATTCCAGGAGTTTCAGAGAATGAGTTTCCAAGGGTTAGTGATCTTGTTGATGCTAGAAATAGGATCAATAAAACCCTGATATCCATGCCTTCTATATTGGACCAGTGGCATCCTGCGGGAGTACCAACTCTAATGCTTTCAACCAATATATCTGAAGGAGATTCGGTTGATTCTGCAGAAAAGCTTCAAAAGAAAATGGATCCACTTATAAAAGATGGGACCAGATTAAATGGCCTCGGAATAGTTGGAAACTTTAAGTTTATACCAATTAATGTTCTGATGAATATATTGTCCGCACTTGTCAAAGAGGAGGGGGATGAAGCTGCGGAGAATGGTCTAGGTAATTATGTCGGTCTTTCTGGCCTGACCTTCAAAGAAATGCTCGATATGATGGTTTTTAACAATGAAACCGGAGCATTAGACACTTCCGGTGGGAGTGTAAATGTTGATGAGTTAATACCTCAAATATTAATGGACTTATGCCCAATATTCAGAGTATCTGATGACGCAATTACTGGCAGAAGAGTTCTTAATGATATAGGTTTTTATACTGCAAATGGAGATTCGTTGTATGTAAAAATGCCTGACTTATCTGGAAGGGATAGCACTGGTTTTTCATCAAATATATATAATATAACTCAAGAGGATGAGCAAGATTCCGAAAATGTAATATTTACTTTTGAGTTATTAAATGGTTTAAATTATTCAGCATTTGCATTTGATCACACAGCCCCACCATGCCCAGATATTATTGATAATGATCTTTTGAGAAACTCTACGGATGAGCAGTTAGAGGGAGATCCCATAACTATAACAAAAGAGGGGCTTGATATAAATGGAAAGTATAAGTTTTATCTATCTCCAATTTTTCCTCCAAAGAAAAATATAAAAGTAAAATCATTTGACGAAACAACTGATGCGCTAGAAATGTTTACGGCTCCGTTACTTACAAAGCCTTATATGTTTCCATCAAACAATAATTTTTCTTCAGTTATTGACTTTGCAAATCCAGATTCAGGTTTAGATCTTGAAGCTGATTCTGTATACGAGAGATTTATAGATCATTTAAAAGATAGTCTTAAAAATATTGGTTCATCTGTTTCAAATACAGGGGTTTACTCTACAGAGGTTTTGCAGAGCAAGCTTTCATATTATCATGCCGGATCATCTAGTTTTATGATAATAGGCATACGGGCTCATTTCATTAAAGATGTCGGCCTACCTTTGCAGGTTAGCCTTTCTAAGGTTGGTGTTAAGAAGCAGTCTGACTTGCTGGGCGAGCTAAATAGACCTGAGATGCTTATAGGGTATAGAGATGGGGATCCTTCAGCTAGTAAAAATGATATGCTGTTTTTTAACCCAAACACAACAGCTTCATCTAACATTCTCCCGTCAGTTACTCCAAATCTTTTAGCCGAACCTACCTCTGGTAATCAAATTCCAAGTACTTGGATCGAGCTAAGTCAGGGATCTGTTACAGATGATGATCTAAAAGATACAGCGATAGGACTTAAGATAAGCGCTTCAGATCTTAAGAATTATAACTCTTCTGCCTCAGTTGAGTTTGCCTTATATGTTGTAGATGAAATCGGAGGCCACATTGTTAGAGTTCCTGGAGAAAATATTGTTATTTATCCGAGCTTAAGCGCTTTTGATACAGGAAATGCTTTAAAGCCAGATGGCTTCAGGGCTCAAAACGAAGTTATTGATGCTGATACAAAAATAAATATAAAAGTGAACGGTTCTGGGATGTCTGATGTAATATCAGTAAATGTATATACTGATAGCCTCGGCCTACAGGGAGTTGGTTTATTAAAGGATGGAGAAGACGCCGGGGAAAACAAGATATTTTTTACAAACCAAACCACTCAATCTATAACCATAAAGTCTAATTCTAATTGGAATGAAATTACAGGTAATAACACCGGAACTTTTTACGTTGGCCTAGAGATGGGCAACGGCATGGTTTCTGGCCTTGAAACCATATATGTTGCCGGCCCTGGTACAACGGGTACGGAACTTCCCGATAAGACCCCGACACCAGTTAGCATATCAGACCCCTTTGGGTTTAAGGTTTTGAAATTTGGAAAAGGTCTGCACTCATTGCCCATCCTTATGGATGGATCTAGTGCACAAATAAATATAAAATCAAAACAACGAAAGGTTTTTGAAGAGGGAGGAAAGCTATATGCTTACTTGGGCTTTGAAAAGTCAGATGCAAATAAAGATATAGTTGATGATTTTTGCTTTGAAGAAAACATACAAGAGTCGGTAGTTGATGTTACAAGTGGAGAAGACAAAGCACTATTAGTACCTCTTTCTTTAGAGTATGAGTTTAATAGTGGCGATTTTTATTCTAAATCAAAAAGAAAGGCTAGGTTTAACTTTCCTGGATCTAAGGGCGCTGGATTAAACTTATCGAGACTTACAAATGTTGATTCTGCTTATTTAATTATAACTAACTTCAAGTGGAGTGAAAACAGGGATAAGGGCATACTAGCTCCAGAGTTTGGAAAGAATTATGCAGCAATTCCTATAGGCGGCCAAACAAGAGGTGGTGATAGTGGTGTTCAAAAGGCATTTGTAACACCCCCTCACGTGCTTGGCCTTATAGCGGAGCTACCCGCAGCAAGGGGCGATGCTAGAGCAACTTCTACGATTGTTAAAGGTAAAATAGACAGTGATATATCCGAATATTTAAGGCCACAATTGAAAGCGAAGGTTGACCAGGACCTAGATGATGAGCAGCAAAGAATAATTGCTGCAGATGCCCTGGATCGTTTATCCGTTGTATTTAGCGGACCAGATGAGTCAAGTTTAGGCAAAAAATATAAGGTATCAATAGGCTCTAAAAAGCTAAAAAAGTATCGCGCAGGAAGAATAAAGTATGCAGGTAACAATAGAATTGTGGCAAACTTTTTTAATATATCTGGAATAAAAGATGAAGGTCATGTAGACATTGTTGTTACCAAGAAAGATAAACGATTCAAAACTACATACGACTCAACTTTGTATACAAGGGTTACGGTAGACTTTGATGGAACAGATGTAAAAGAAGGACAATCTAGTCCATTTTTATCTTCAGAAACTGGAACGATATTAGATCGTAAGGGCGGAGACAAGCAGGTTACTCAGCTTGTAAACGCAGAAGATTTAAGTCAAGGAATTGATCTGTCTACATGTATATTTAAGCCTGGCTCAGACCCTGATATAAGCCCCCTCCCCCTTGTAAGCAGAGATTCTAGCTATATTGCTGGGGCTGATGCCTCAGATTCTAAATCTTATTTTAATTTTGGAAGCCCCGTAAAGATAACTCCAAGCGTTACATTGACTCTTGGTAAAAATGTGACCGGAGATACATCCGAAGTTACACGAGGAGTTTCGTTATCCGACGCTTTAATAGATGAAGAAACTGGAATTTTAAAAGAAGATATTATTGACATAACGACAACGGGAAGGGCTGAGGTTCAGTTTTCAGTAGAAGAATTGCGAGCGCAAGGTACGGCAATTCTAAATGAAGCAAGATCGGTTGCTTCTAATATTGAGGCAATGGGCGCTTCTGTGGCTGGGGGCGAGTCTCTCTTACCTCAGCATGCACAAGATGCACTGGACGAGTTTGCTTCTCAAGAGGCAGAGTTTAACGCTGCTTCTTCAGGAGCACAGGCTGATGCGGCAGCTGCACAAGCTCAGCAAGAAGCACTTGATGCAAGTGGGGCTACAAGCGGTGGCTCTGATCCTGGTGCAACTGCAGATGCAATAGAGGACGCTATTAATGATACTGCGGAAGCGATAGAGGGCGCTGTAGATGATCTAAATAACTTTGTTAACTCATTATTAGCATTGACAGACCAGTTATCAAGTATAGTGCAATCTCTTACGAGCGCTGTAGAAGATGCCGCATCTGCTTTTGCAAGCAGACCAAGTGACTTTACAAAAGTAAATGCGAAGTATATATTTTTAAAGAATAAAGCAAATATATCTCCTGGATCTTATATTTCAAATGAAAATGAAGATAAGTGGAAGTTGTTTTTAACTACAAAAATTCAACAAAATGCTGCTATAAAATTTAATATTCCTGAAATTGTAAGTGTAGAAAAAAATAATACAACATATACAAAGACTGGTGAAAACAAGTATTCAAAGCTAAAAATAACTGAAGGCGAAAGCATTCTGATTAGAACAATTGGTACTAGTTTGGATACTAAGTTTGAGGTTTCAGGAAAGAGGGTTGACGGAACTTATAATCCAAGCTCTTCAGGTATTTTCTTAGATTTTGATGTAGAAATACCAAATCTTGATGCCCTTTTGATATTTGGAAGCAATCCTTGTACCAAAATTGCAATAAGTAACACAAACTCAAATCGCATGAGACTGGGAAGAACGGTTGGTGCTAACGAAGCTGTTAATATAGATGATAATTGGGCAAAACAGCTATTTGGAGGAAATAGGAGTAAGACCGGTCCTGCTAAAGATCTTAAGGAAAAGATTGAAAAATTCTTCTTAAAGTTTACCGCCGTTAAGCTAGATAAGGCTAACGTGGCGAAAGAGTTTATTCAAAGTTTCTGTGATTTTTCATTCCACCTAACGGCAGAGTTAAGCCTTCAGCTTAGAAATTTTAAAGTCCTTCTGATTCCTATCAAGATAATATTCTGTATAATTGACGTTATATGCGCTTTGCTACATCCAATCAGACTTGCTTTTGCAATAATTAGGCTATTCTTATGTTTATATGACCTAATATTGTTATTGCCACAGCTGTCAGTTCCAGCTATGGCCCTTGCTCTATTCCTTCACCTTCTTGAGCTTCTTCTTTGTGTTATAACAAAGATTTTAAGCATTATTACTGCAATTAATGAGCTTTCAACCGCTATGAAGAACGCAATTGCGATGAAGAATTACCCAGCGATTGTAGCTCTAGAAGAAGCTATAAATGAGCACCTTTTCAGTCTTGAGGCAGACCTTGAGGTTCTTGAGCCTATTATAACAATTCTTGCACTTTTCTTAGAGTTGCTTCAGCTTCTTTTTGCGTTCCCATGCTCTGTTGGGGCGGACGAAGATGAAGAGAACTGTATTGATGCATCAATGTTGGCTGGACTTATCCTTGGAAAGGTTGCTCCAAATGGAAGGATTGAGCCTGATGCTCTGATTCCAATGGCGCAAGCTTATACTACGGTGCCATTGCAAAATGTTGGATCAAAGGGTAATACTCCGCCTATAAACGAAGACCCCAGAGCCCTGATTGATGATGGAGCTTTTATAGGTGACTTTAGAGCTACAGTTGGAACAAACGAGGGAGAGAGCCCTGCAAATATATTTAGAACGCCAGGCGAAGCTGTTAAGAGCGGCAATATTTTTGTTTCTAATATATCAGATCAGGGAGGCAGTATATTGCCGGGCTTAAAGGACTCTATAACACAAGAGAATAAGCTCACAGAAGTCGGAGGGTTTTTTGCTGCGCCAATTACAAATGCAGAAAATGGAAAAGATGAAATAGGAAATGTGGACTACCAGTCTCTAAGATTTAATGGGGCCAACATACATGAGCAGAATTTTCAGTTAGGATCTGACACAGGCTCTGTTAATGCAGTAAGTGATTTCCAAGCAACGTTTGCTCTTTCATTTACAAAGTCTACAAAGCCATTTAGTATATTCACCGGGCCTGATCCAAGAATTGTTGATTTTGAATTTAATGCAAGAGGCAGAACAAGCCCAAATGCTTTTAATTGGTTTTTAGCACTTTTTTATTCAAAGAAAAATATAAACATGATTCAAACATGCGATGATCCCGTAGCCTTTTTGACTGCTGACTCTGGAAGTATAAACGTAGCATCAACAAGTGTAGATAAATCTATACTAGATCTTATAAGCCCAATTGATGGTGCTGGATCTGGAGGCTCTCCGGTTTTCATAGAGCATACCGGTAGCTCGGGAGAGTTTCAAACTTTTTCAACTCTGCCTTTAACAGCGGATATTGAGTTACAGCAGCCAGGGGTAAACTCCGAAACTTTTGACGCTGAATTTACTCCTGTTACTGTTACAAAAACCTTTGGAAATATACCAATGGTCGCCCTTGTTGATGATGATTTTAACGTTTATTTTATTGAGAAAAACGGAATAAGGGCAAGAAAAGATCATGGGGTTTGGGAAATTGCAAGTATTAATGCAAAGATGATAAATAGACCATCTGCTCCAAAGAAAAAGACCTCTAGAGAGAAGGTGGTTGTCCATGAGTATGATGTCGGGGGCTTGTTTGTATCAGATGTAAACGCAAGTGATATGGGCAGTAGTGCTTTTAGAGCTCCTGGGTTTGGCGTTATTTATGAGAGTAATGATGACTCCCCAAATTATCCTTTTTATGATGATCCACAGTACTTAGAGGGCGGAGCAAATTCTGCCAGGACGGTTACTGTTTCAGATCCCGACATTTTTGAAGGGCCATTTGCAGGTCAGAGGTCGTTGGGCTTTACAAAGGGTAATTGCAAAAGAAAATCAGGCTCTGATTTGGATGGCGGTGAGAGTTTATACGATGAAGCCGATGGGGCAATAATAATTAAAGAGCTTGCAAATGCGATAGCTCTTAGGAACTATCTGTTTTCCGAAGGGAAAGTAGATGACGGAACCGGAGAAGGCTTTACAGAAGAATCAGCTGGTTACAATCCCAGTGAAGGATTTACAGTAAAATGGCCAGATATAGAGGACTATATGCTGCAGAATCAGTCATCTTCTTCTACCGATTTGTCAGTTAGTTGGAGCGAGACTCCAACAGTATTTACTATTCTTGGCAAGGATTTTCCCCTTCCTTTTTCAGAGGATAGAACCTGTACTCTTAAGACTACTAAAAATCATGCAAAATATTCTGACTCGGCTCATGCATCTAGTGATAATAACGTTGGTGACGGAAAAGCCTTATGGGAAGACGGAATGAGCGTATTTCCATATCCAGGATACCATGCCAAAGATTGGGCAAATGGCTCTGGAGACGAACAGAGGGCGTTGCAACAGGCAATAGATACAGTTAGAGCCCTTGACTTCCCTCAGCTTTACCTTGTTGATATGAGGCAGGTTGCTGACGATATAGCTGCAGCATGTGGCGCTTCAATGCCTGCGCAGTTACTTCTTGATCTTCCGGGCTTCGAAAGAGACTATGGAGACGAAGCGGTAACCCCTGTTCAAAGCTGTCTTCAAGATTTCTTAGATTTCTTTAAGAGCGAAGAAACACCTGATGCCTCTGATATCCCGAAGGGTGTTATACCGATGGTAAGATATTATCTTGAAAAGGGCGAGCCATGGGCTGCTGTTCCAATTACAGACGAGCTAATAGATCCTAACGGTCCTTTTAGTACATCTATTCAGGCAGCTTACGAATCACTTGTCGATTGCATTAATGACGCAATAGATGTAAGCTGTGAGTTTGTTATTAATCCATTAAATACAAGTTTCTATCTAAACGAAGACGAAGACGATACAGATTTGCCAGAATATGTTAACCCGCAACAAGCAGATATCCAAGAGTTTGCACAAATAAACGAAGATTTTGATTTAGATATGAGCGGATTACCTCAGGTTACGGGAGCTATGGAGTATGCTTCTGGGATTGGAGACACGGTTACTTTGGAGGCTGCAAAGAAGTGTTTTATAACGATAATTCCAAGAGATTCTTATGATGACTCAGATACCTTTGACACAATGGATGTATCAGATAGAATAAGAATATCTTTTATTGAGGATGAAACTGAAACTGGAGCTACTTTGGTTCCGGTTGAGGAAGGTTCGGATGAACTGGTAGTAAAGGATGGCTCGACATACACTCTTGCTGTTCTTGCGGAAACACCAGGGAAGGTTGTCATAAAAGCTACAATATGCGGTGTTGCAATTCAGGCTGTAACGGAGAGAGGCCTAAAAGACACTTCTGCTGAATTTGGCTCAGAAGTAGATTGTGTTGATGATGATGTTGAATCAACCGAAGATGGCGAAGTATTTGCTCCAGGATCTCTGATGAAGGTTGATAGACTTCTAACTATACTGTTTACAAAGAGGACATCTGCTGGTGCCGGAGGAAGATATGGAGATGACGAAAGAGATCAAAGCGCTAGGTCTTCCAAGCCTTCGCCGCAAACCTTTGGAACTAAACTGGAGAACTAACAGATGAGTAAGGGAATTCAAGATATTTTAGCTGAATTTGGAAAAAGTAATTTAAAAGATACTTTAGGCCAGGCTGTTTCGGCTTTAGAAGAAAGATTTGGCCTTCCTCCCGGCTCTTCACTTTCGGATTTATCGGCCCAATCTGGTGATCAATATTCTAAAAAACTCAAAGCAGTTGTTAGAAAGTTTGAAGATTTATTTTCAGAGATTTCAAACATGAGATCTTCATATTTGCCATTCGATTTGGCGCTAGACTCCTTGAATCTAGATGGCTCTTCATCGGTAATAGAGGAAATATCAAGCTCTCAAGCTATGATGGAGTCTTATGAAAATACATTTATGAGGCTGTTGGGCATGCCGTCTACGGCAGATATTAATGCATCAGATTATTTATCTTATATAGATATAAATGGAAATCTAGTAGAAGATCAGTCTTTTGTTTATGAAAGATATGAGGATATATTAGACCAAAGGCAGATAAATCCAAGCTCCAGAAACTTTATGCCAAACCTTGGGGCGTTTGATATGGCATCTGACGTAGAAACAGCGCTTGATAGACTTCTGGCGCTTGGCTATACGAAAAAAGACGATCTTATAAGGATTTCTGAGCTTTTTTCTAAGATAGTTCTTAAAAATGGTAGTCCAGAAGAAATACAGATCACTGGAATGCTCCTTCTCGGATGGTATGCTGGAAGCAGTAGGCTTACAGAGTATGTTGCAAGACAGTTTTCTTTAAATGATATAATTGGAGTTGCTACGGGCAGATTAAGTGAAAATGAAGCAATATCTGATGCTGATACAATTAGGGACTTATATTACTTTACAGTTACAAGTTTAGAGGACAACGAGGGTGTTTACAATGCATTGTGGTCTGGGCCAATGGAAAAGGCAACTGCTGATAATTCATCGGGGCTATTAGTTGAGCTATGGAATGAGCTAGTTTTAAAGCAGCAAAAAGAAAGTGTTCAAACTCTTCATAAGCCTGCTACATTTTTTAAGTATTCTTATCTTTTATTCCCCCCTGTACAAGACGGACGAATTGCTAAGTGCATTAATGAGCCTGGTAAAATTGTTGCAGAGCCATTTTTGGACAAAACAATGAGAACTATACGAGGGAGTGCTCTAAAATCTTCGCTTCTTGAGGCCATAATAAGGATAAGATTAGATAAGGTGAGTGGAACAAGCACTTATCTTCCTGGAAATACATTTAATGCTCAAGCGGATCAAGCAGGGGGAGCCCCTATGGCGGCTTCTATGGGCACTTCTGAAAAAACCCTTTCATATGA
>MDTB01095854.1_pt1 | contig 11769 bp, 10 predicted proteins | sample 811161 | NCBI WGS metagenome assembly MDTB01 (sample SAMN05326650, study PRJNA326480) | marine metagenome | isolation source: seawater | place: Mediterranean Sea | collected 2009
AATTTAAATTTTGATAAAAATTTGAATAGATATCTCAACAAAAAAGGGACTAAAAAAATCGGACCATAAAAGTTGAAATAAATTCTCGCAACATTTAATATCCTTTCATAAAAATGATTTGCACTTTCACCTGAATCAGATATATTAACAATTTGAATATTTGCATAACTATAAGAAACTTTAATAAGTTTGCTTAAAGTCAAAAAATAATTTAAATCAGCACTCAATCTATATTTTTCCTCATATCTATTAAGTTTTTTTCTAGAAATAGGACTAAATAATGTCGATTGATGAGGAGGTGTTTGCCCAAAAAAAAGTAAAAAAGAAAAATAATCATTTCCCAAATACAAATTATTTTTTTCTTTTGGAAATTTAGAAAATCTACTTAAAGTTTGAGTTACATTATTTATGTATCTTGACTTAAAAATATAAAAGTGTTTTTTTTCATTTTTAGTAAGGCTATCAATAACAGTTTTATTAATTTTTTCTAATACATTATTATCAAAAATAAAATCATCTGAACCCCAGAAAAATAAATATTCATTATCTTTTGCTAATTTAAATCCTTGATTCATAGCTCCGAAAATACCTTTATAGTAAATCCCCTGTCTTATTAAACCAAATCTTTTATCTTCTTCAATTAATTTTTTTACGAAAGATATATCCTCATGAGATGAACCTCCATCAATAAATAAAACTCTCCAATATTTATATTGTTGTTTACAAAATAAATTACTAAATTTAATAATATTTTTTCCTGCATTAAGTGTAGGAACAATAAATAAGAAATTTATATGTGTTTGATAATTCATTTAATAATTTAATAGAAAAAATATACTCATGAAAAATTTATTGTTCTTCCAATATTTGATCATAAAGTTCTAAATGCTTAATTGCCACGTTTTCCCATGAAAAAGTTCTTGAAATCAAATATGCTTTTTTTACTTTTTTCTTCAAAGAAGAATTTGGAGTTTTATAAAAGTAATTTATTGCTTGAGAAATAGCTAGTGAAGAACTATTATTTGCATAAAAAATAGATTCTTTTGCAATTTCTCTAACAGCTGGAATATCTACTGCTAAAATTGGCACTCTCAATGCCATTGCCTCTAAAACTGTGATGCCAAAACCTTCATAGTAAGAAGAATGCAAGAATAGATTTGTTCTTATAAGTACCTGATTCAATTCATAATTATTTATATTTTCATGATGATAATATTTAATATTTAATTTATTAAGTAAATCTTTTTCAAAAATACTTAGTTTTCCTCCTCCAACTATTTCTAAATTAATCTCTAATTCTTTTTTATTTTCAGAGAAAATATAAATAGCCTCTATTAAAGAAATAAAATTTTTGTAAAAACCTCTCAATCCAATATAAGTAAATGTTAATTTATTTTTATCAAGATTTAAATTACTTCCATCAGAAATATTAGGATTGTTTAAGCAAATATCATTCCCTGTTATTAAGTATTTTTTGTTTGGAAATAATTTACATATAGTCTTATAATAGATTTTAAATTCCTTTAAAGAGAATTCAGAAATAAAGCTTATACCATCTGCCATAAGAAAACATAGAAATCGAAAAAATATCTTTAAAATATAAAATCTATTAAGGAACTTAAGAAAAAATCTTTCGGGTGCTGCATCATGAAAAGTATATACTAATTTCTTACAAAGGAATAAATTAAAAAAACTATAGTAGGTTGAATGCAGAATATCAATTTTGTGATCCCTCAACTTAAATTTTAAATCAAAAAAATTACCATAATATATAAAATTAATTTGTTTTAAATTATATATATTTTTAAAAGATTCATTTGTTATGCATTTATTCTTTTTCTTCTTATTTACAAGAATAAATAAATCTAATTTATCTATAACTGAAAGCTTAGAAATTATATTGGAGAAATGTACAGATATGCCTCCGGCCTTTTGTAAGTAAAATATCTCAGAATCAAATGCTATTTTCAATGATAATTAATATATTATCTTAAACAAAATTATCATAATTTAATTATTTGTTAATCAAAAATTTAATAATCTTAAAAATTAATAACACAATATATTAACCATCAAAGATACAAGTAGCACCAGGAATATTTTCTTCAAAGAAAAAATGATAAGGATGAAAAAGTGTCAAACATTGATGTCTAGAATATTCAATTATAAAAAAGCTTATTACAAAAAATAATGAAATGTATTTTGCTGATAATTTATTACTTGCAAAAAATTTTCCGCTTAATACAATAATGCCTAATGTACCAAAATAAATATCTAACCTTGATTGCAAAGAAAATTGGGGTATCAATAAAGAAAATAAATATAAAATCAATGAGATAAGCTGCCCAAATTTAAAATAATTTAATAAAATTTTATTTTTAAAATAAATTTTGACACTATAAAAAAGATAAGTAAATAAAGTCAAATTAAATATTTTTCTCATAGATCCTAAAAAAGGGCTCCTATAGAAGGGATCATTTGAAATCAAAAATTCAAACCAACCTATACTTTTTAAGGGAATAAATTTTAAAAATACTAAAATTACCTCAGGATTTTGATAAATAAGAAAACCAAGTAACAAGAAAATAAAAATTACTGAAATATATATTTGTTTTTGAAATGAAACAAAAAATTTAGGAATTAGAGCTAATCTAAATTTTTTAAAATATTTTGGAGAATATAAAATTATAATAAATAGCAATGGAAAAAATACAGTGATATGCGACATTAAAGCTAATGTTATTAATGGTATAAAAAAATATTTAAATTTTTTATTTTCTAAACAATATAAAGCAAGTAAGAAAATAGCGTTAGCTAAAAACTGTCTTTGGCTGCCAGAATACCAGGCCATAAATCCAGGAATAAAAGATAGAGATAAAATTGAATACTGAGTTAAATAAGATAGTGAAAGTAAAATCAATGCATAACAAATAAAAGAAAATATTAATAAGAAGACAGTATAATTTCGAGAGATATTGTCGTATATAAACCTTAGAAAACCTGTATAAAAAGGATCTTGCTGATAAAAACCGTGAAAATAAAAAAGCGAATTTTCATCAAATATATATTTATCAAATACATCCAAGCTATTCCAAAAGTCATAATAACTATTCCAATCCACGCCCATGTTCCAACGCAATCCATCATGAAGTGTTAACAAAACGAAATTTAAAAAATATATAAATTTATTTAATAGCAATTTACCCTTTCCAAATTCTGTAGATTCAGAAAAGATCGCAAAAACAATATTTATAATTGTGAGAGTCTCTAACATCTTTTATTATTAGATTTTAATTTTGAAATTATAAATGTAAAATATTTGATATTGTATGTATAAATTATGTATGCAGCTTTTAAAATTTTCGCTTTAGATAATAATTTAAATGCCACAATAAGTGATTCAAAAGTTATTCTGTAGTAATTAATATAGCCTGTATTGCTATCATGAAAAATATAACTAGACATATTTTCTTTGAGAAGGATAACCTTCCTCAATCCAAAAATCCTTAAAAATAGATCAATATCACCTAGTATAGTTAATCTTGGATTAAAGGGATTTTTACCCAATGTAGTTAATAAATTAATCCGATTAAACATGATTGAAGAAAAATGTATATTATATTTTTTTATAAATGAGTAAAAATTAGATTCAATCGCATGATCAATATCACATACACTATTAGGAAATTCAAAATGATTAAATCTATGTTCTAAGACTTTTTTATATTGGGTCAAGCAAGCTATTGCATTTTTATTTTGTGTTAACAATACAAGTTGCTTTTCAGACTTTTTTTTGTTCCATAAATCATCAACATCTAAAAAACAAACATATTTCGTTTTTGCAAAATTAAGAGCTAAATTTCTAGCTTTATAAAGTGTCAAAATTTTTTGTGATCTCTTATAAATATATAGTTTTGGATTTTTACTAATTATTTTTTTAATCAGCTTAGATGTATTATCATGTGATGCATTATTAAAAATAATAACTTTGCTTGGTCTAATTGTTTGCTGACTAATTTGATCAATAGCCCTTATCAAATATTTTTCGCCATTTCTAACATTAATTATTACTGTATAATTAGTATTCATAAGATATTTTTTAAAATATGGTACGTATATTTCAACTCTGAAATAAATTCTTTAAAGTAACTTTCTTTATTACAATATTCTAAATCATTAAATACCCTATCATATATAAAATATTCAAATAACTTTCTTTCTACATAAGAATCAAGTTTTGATTTTTGAGATTCATAAAGTACAAAATATTTTGAAAAAATTTGATACAAATTATATAAACTAATTTTATAATCAGTTACAAATTGATATACAGGTTTTCTATTGCTTGATTTCGATAAAATTTCTAGATTCTTTAAAACTAATGATATCGGAATAAATGTTTTAAAAAGATTAGGATCTTTTATTATTATTTTTTCTTTATTAAATAATTGAAAATTTATTTTATTACAAATGCTTATCCAATGTTCTTTTTTATAGTTCAATGTCAGTGGGGGGCCAATGCTATTAGTCAATCTAATTATAGAAGCATATTTAAATTCATTAATATGACTTAAAAAAAGTCTTTCTAAATTATTGTGATAATATCCATAAGTTGTTTTTGGTTCTATATCTTTAGGAAGAATAATTATATTCTTTTTAAGAGCATAATTTACAGAATGTATTGAAGAAAATTGAAAATATCTAATTTTATATTTATTAGAAAATTTAATTAATTTAGTAGGCAAAAAGTCATAAAAAAAATCTGCTAGATCTCTTGAAGATTCGCACTCTACATTATTAAGTCCAATAGCGTTTATTATAAGATCTGCATCAAGAATAATATTAGAAATATCATTCTTTACAAATCTTTCTAAAGTTTCTTTGTCTCTAAGTGAAATTGATTTTATATCAAAATTATCAAGCTTAAAAAAATAGTCATAAATTCTTGAACTAAGCAAACCTTTTTGACCTAATAATAAAATTTTCATCTACTTAAATAGACCTCAAAATTAAATTAATATTTTTTGCCATTTCTTTAGTTGAAAGTGTCTTTGATGAATAGGTAGATATATTAGGCAGTTCTAAAGGAGGCAATTCACTTTTGGAATCAAAAATTTTTTTATTAATTGGTAGATCCACTAAGTGTCCACATTTGCCTAAAATAGGATAAACTCCACAAAAAGATGCTTCTACAGGTACACGACCATATTGTTCGGTCCAACGATAATTTGGAATCGATGGTAAAACAATAAAATCGCTTACGCTATAGATTAAATTAATAGAATAATGATTTGAATTAAAGAAAGCAATCTCATTATTTAATTTATATTTTATTATCAAATTTTTTAAATATTTAATATATAGATCCTCTTTATCAAAAGCATCTATTAAAAGTATTTTATTACTCCGACTTAATTTTGCAAATGATTCTAATAAAAGATGAATACCTTTTTCTTTAACTAGTCTACCTACATAAGTATAAACTAAAGTTTCTTTTTTATTAATCTTATCAGAAATATCCTTATTAATGTTTTTTATAAATCTATTAAGAATTAATTTCCTGGTTACATTTAATTTATAAAAATGATTACTATTTACACCTAAGGGTATTAATTTAGAATTATATTTATATTTTTTAAAAAGGGAATAGCTATCGTAACTTACGGTTAAGAGAACTTTTGGAATAAAAAATAATAGTCTAATTAGTATATATTGAGTAATAAAAAGAATTTTTGGAAATAATTTTTTAGAATTCTTTATTTTAGAAATAGGTGAAATATTCTCATAAGTTTGTAAAATAATATTAGATTTTGTAAATAAAGATAATAACCATGAAATTAAGACATTTAAAGAAATAATATCTTGTTCAATAATTATATTCTTTGGCCTTAAAAAAAATATATTTAAGAGGAAATTTAAAGGCAAATGAACTCTAGGATGACTAAATAATAAAAAAGAATTTTTTACTTCCACAAGTCCATAATTTGAAGTACAGGATTTTTCTTTTATATTTGTAAATAATATGATCTTCCAACCTAATCTCGCTAATTGATGATATATATCTATATTTGTTCTAGTTTTACAAGCAAATGAGTATACAATTATTAATTTTCTTCTATTTAAAAAACTCATATTTTAAATTTTACTTAAAGCATTTTTTAGAGAGTAATTTGTTTTTTTAATCTTCTGAAAGTCCGAAGCTATATTTTTTAGAATTTCTTTTCTTAAAGTATCATTAAAAAGCAATTTTTCTAAAAAACTTGATACATAATCAACATTATTCAATGGCTGTAGATAATGAATTGAAGATGGGTGTAATTCTCTAAATATATTAATGTTACTCATTATGGAGCAACATTGAAACTGAGATGCTTCAAAAGGAATCCAACCAAATCCCTCAGAAAATGAAAAATTCAAAACTAATTTAGATCTACTATAAAGCTTGAATAATTCTATATCCTCTAAATTATTGCCCGTACTAATAAAGTGGTTACTATCTTTAAGCAAATTTAATATTGAATAGTCCGGATTTATCCAGAAAATTTTCAACCTTTTTCTTATTTTTAGACAAGCATTAACTGCATAAATATTATTTTTATAGAAATTTGAACCAAATAAAATAATATCAATATCCTTTTGAGAATTTTCTATATTTGGAAATTTCCTATTAATTGGTGGGTTATAGCCTAGATACAATTCTTTTTTTAAATTAAAGTATTTCCTAAGCAAGTATTGAGTTGTTTTGCTAACTACTATGACTTTTGAAGATTTTTTTATAGTAATTGCAATAATAGTTCTAAATAAGAATCTACTTATTAATTCATTAAATTTATTTTTTTTTAAACTTAATTCAAGAGGTATTAAATCATGAATTGTTGTAATACATTTTTTATTCACAAACAAAACTGAATGACCGTAAGAATGATCTAAAACATGAAATATATCAGCATGTTTGCCTATTAATTGAAAAGGAACCAAAAAATATCTTGCTAAAAATTTTAAAATTTTATTAGAACTTAATAGTTTTAATCTAAAAACTTCTGTATTGTATCCATTTTTTTCATATATTTTTAAACATATTTTTGAATAGTTTGTCATACTAATTCTTTTTTCATTTTCAGGACCAAGAATTAATAATACTTTCATAAATTTATTAAATTATTTATTAATGTATTTATTACGATATTTAAGTCATCGTCAGTAAGATCGCAATGTAAAGGTAAAGAAATCAAATGATTATACAAATAATATGTATTTTTAAGGCTACATTTTGGATAATCTTTAAAAAATTCTAGGTTGTCACAAGGAAAATAATGCCTTCCATATTGAATAAAGTTGGATTTAAAACTACTAAAAATTTTATTTAACTTTACTTTATCAAAAATAATAACGGGATAAATATGCGGAACAATACCTTTATCATTTGGAATAATTAAATTTAAATGGTCTGAAAATTCTTTTAATTTTTGATAATAATAATTAGCTATATATTTTCTTTTAGCCCACAATTCTTTAGATCTATTTAATTGTGCTATGCCAATAGCAGCATTGACATTACTCATATGAGCTCTCCATCCTTGTTCTGAAACTTTTGGTTCCCAGGTTCTTAAATTTAGTTGTCTTTTATTTGTATCATCTTTAACACCTAAAAGTCTTATATCTTTTAGTCTCAATTGATCGTTTTTATTTTTTGCACATACACATCCACCTTCTGCCGTTGTAATATTTTTAATCCCATCAAATGAGTAGCAAACAAAATCAAAATCTCTATCTCCAAGTTTTTTATAATATTGAGTAGATCCAAATGAATGTGCAGAATCTTCAATAACTCTCAATTGATTTTTCCTTGCCCATTTCATAGATTTTTTCATATCAATTTCTACTCCACCGTAGTGAACAAATATTATTGCTTTAGCTTTTGAAATTAAATCATTAGGGATATTTTTTAATGATAAATGACCATTTAAATTTACATCACAAAAATATGGTTTAGCCCCTATAGCTGTAATAGCCTGAATTGTTGCTAGATAGGTAAAAGAAGGGACAATCACAATATCTCGATTTGAAACCCCTGCTGTTTGCAAAGATAAAATCAACGCAGTAGTCCCAGAGTTAACAGCTATTGCATTTGTTCCAAGAAATCGTGATAAGTTATCCTCAAATATTTTTGATACCTCTCCATACCCGAGAAATTCATTATCAAGGGTCTTAGTAACTTCAAGATGTTCATGAATACTTAGACTAGATTTTGATAATCTTATCAATCTACTATTTTTCATACCCAAGGGATATTTCCAGAAGAATATATTTTTTCAAGCAATTCATGATCTCTTTTTGTATCCATACACTGCCAAAATCCATCATGATAATAAGCATTTAATTCCAAATTATTTGCTAAATTTTCCAAAGGTTCTTTTTCTAGAACGGTTTTATCATTTTCAATATAATCTAATACTTTTGGTTCAAAGATAAAAAATCCCCCGTTAATATAACCTGTATTAAGTTGAGGCTTCTCTTTAAAGGAATTTACTTTATTGTTTTTGTCAATTATCAATTCTCCGAATCTTGCCTGAGGCCTTACTGCAGTTACAGTTGCAAGACAATTAGAAATTAAATGACTTTGTAAAAGTTTTTCAATACTTATATTTGAAAGACCATCCCCATAAGTACAAAAAAATCTTTCTGATCCTATATGATCACTTATCCTCAACAATCTTCCTCCTGTCATGGTATTTATACCAGTATCGACTAAAGTGATATTCCAATCTGGTGCATCATTATTGTGAAAAGAAATTTTTGATTTATTTGGATTAATTGTGAAGTCATTATTTAAAATAGATAAGGAATAAAAATAATTTTTTATTATTTCTGCTTTATAACCAAGAGCTACCACAAAATCTTTTATCCCATATTTATTATATAAATTCATAATGTGATGAATTATTGGGTAAGGTCCAATATTTACCATTGGTTTAGGAATTACTTGGGTGTATTCGGATAATCTGGTCCCAAACCCTCCAGCGAGTATAACTGCTTTCATGACCATTTATAAGGGATTGAATCTAGTGGAAGTCTAGTAATTTCAGCTTCATTATGATGTAAATTACTAAAATTAGAAATCAAATTATAATCTTTTCCTAATCCTTTAAAGCAGAAAAAATAGCCTGGAGGAACATTAAGCACTCCATTATTTGATGGTTGGAGTATGTATTCAAAAAATACCCAATTTTTTGAATCATCTTTAAGTGCGAATATAAATTGAACTTCTCCTAGCAAACATATTAGATTCATTGTCATCTCATTATGTTTTTTCCAACCCTTAACTGAATTATACTTAATTTCAGAAAAATAAGCCTCACCAAATCCACAATAATTTTTATCATTGGAATTTATATAATGGAGTATATCGCCATCTTTTAAATTAATCCTTCTCTTCGGATAAAAGATTATAGGTTCCATATTTAAATTTTTTTCATATAAAATTCAATATCATTATTACAGAGCTCTTCTGCAGATATTCCTCTCTTAAATTTTAAATACCAATTACTTGTTAATGAAGCGCATTCCTCTATTGATAATCTTGGGCTCCAATTTAATAAAGAAAATGATTTTGAAATATCAAGTTTCAATAGAGAACTTTCCCTTCCTATTGATAGTGATTTATTAATTTCAAAATTTGATTCTGGCCAACTCTTACTCAATAAACTACAAATTCCAGCTACTGAAACATCTTGAGAGGTTGGAGGCCCAAAATTAAAAGCACTTTTATCCAAACTATCATTATTACTTAGAGTTAAAGCAAGCTTTAAATAACCACTGAGTGGTTCTAAAACATGTTGCCATGGTCTTGTAGATTCTGGATTCCTAAGTATAACTGATTTATTTTCCGACCATTTCCTAATACAATCTGGTACAACTCTATCTACCGACCAATCTCCACCACCAATAACATTACCCGCCCTTGTAGTTGCATATTTAAAAAGTCTTTCTGGGTAAGATATTCCTAGAGCTCTTAAACCTATTTCTGCACATGCTTTTGAAGCGGAATAAGGATCTTTTCCACCAAGGATATCAGATTCTCTATAGCCATAAATCCATTCTTGATTTTCATAACATTTATCACTAGTAATAAAAATTGCTATTGAAGGCATTGATAAACTTCTTAAGGCCTCAAAAAGATTTAAGGAACCCATTAAATTTGTAGAAAAAGTATTCAATGGATTGATATAAGATTCTGATACGATTGGCTGAGCAGCCATATGAAACACAAAATCAGGTTTTGAAAATGAAATGCATTCCTTTAATCTATTAAAATCAAGTACATCTTCTCTGAAATCATTAACTAATCTTTTTGACAATCCCAGTTGTTCAAATAAAGAAGGCTCAGTTGGAATATCTTTGGAGTATCCTGAGACTTCAGCACCTAATTTAATAAGCCAATATGTCAACCAAGAACCTTTAAAGCCAGTATGACCAGAAATAAAAATTTTTTTATTTCGAAAAAATTTATCCATTTCCCTTAATTGACTTTATTTTTTTTATTAGTTTAAGATTGATTGGAATACTATAAGTTTGCATATTCAACTTTTCTGAAATTGGTGCTAATCCTTTATTATATCTTATTATTTTATCACCACTATTATCATCAATACCTTGCAGAGGTTTAATGAACCAAGCTTTTTTTTGATTTACATAATTACTTATAAATTTATTATTTCTCTTTATAAAAAAAATTCTTAAAGGGATTATTTCACAATTTTTTTGATTCGTATTTTTAAAGGCCTTGTATAAATTTTTATTTTTTCTAATAATTTTTAGTGAATTAATTCTTATATTTTTAATATTATTAAAAGATTTCAAAGATTTATGAATAGAGTAAATAAATAATGGATGTAATTTAGAAGGATATTTATAGTTTTCTGGCATTTTATTAGAATAATTCCAATCTTCATGATATCCTTTGAAAGAAATTAACTTAGATAAGATTGCAACTAATAATTCTATTATGAATCTTCTTAAATAAGAAGAATAAATGAACTTGTGGCAAAATTGGCTTATAAAATAACATAATGAAAAAAAAATAAATTCTTTTTTAGATTGAGTTGGTAATAAATTATATTTAGAATTTAAACACTTATATAAATTTTTATTCTTTATAGAAAGTAATCCTCCAGTTCCTATGGATAAAGGTTTGGTTGAATCAAAAGACCAAAATGAGGCATCACCAAAATTACCACAAACAGTTTTATTCAATTTACTTCCTAGAGTAGTAGCACAATCCTCAATTAAGAATATATCTTTATTTCTCGTAAATTCTACAAATTTATTTATTAGCGCAGGGATCCCAAATGAGTGTTGAACTATTACTGCTCTAATTGAATCTGAATAATTTTTGTATAAAACCTTAAACGATTCAAAGGAAGTCCCAAGATTACCAGGATCAATATCAACATATAAAGGAATATATCCAGCTCTAATAATAGAATTTATTACCACTCCACAAGTAAAAGATTGAACGACAACATATTTTTTTTCTTTTATTTTAATGTTTGATAAAAGGAAGTAAAGAGACATTCTTGCAGAAGAGAAAAATAAAATATTACCTTTAATTTCAAATGCTGTTCTTATATCACTATTAATTTTTCTTATGGAGTTTTTTTGATATAAAAAGCCTTTAAAAAATGGATATATTGAATTAAAAATATCATGATTTTCGAATGAAAATTTCTTTTCTTCAAGTGCCCTTTTATGTATTATTTTTAAATAAGA
>MDTB01238531.1_pt1 | contig 11769 bp, 8 predicted proteins | sample 811161 | NCBI WGS metagenome assembly MDTB01 (sample SAMN05326650, study PRJNA326480) | marine metagenome | isolation source: seawater | place: Mediterranean Sea | collected 2009
TATTTATTTTTAGCCTGATGAAGCCATTCAATGCCCAATTCCCTTGTCTCATTATATTTATCACTTCTATAGGGGAAAGTTAATGGTTTAAAAGCTCCTCCTCGTAAAAAAGATGCTCCTTTAGACTTAAGATTTTTTGCACAATCATCTATCAATTCCTTACTTTCTACCATATTAGGCCCAGCAAAAATAGGAGCATGATGAGGTCCAAATTTTATTCCAGCAATTTCAAATTCAGAAAAATGTAGAGGTTCCTTTTTGGCAGCTAAAGGGAATTTAGTTTTTATATCCTCAAGAGATACATCCTTACCTGGTGCTTTGTTTTCAATCATTTTCCAAGTCTTATTGAATCATCATTATTTACATCAACAAGCATACTTTTTTCACTGCTCCGGTAGAGAGCATGTACAAGTTTTGTAGTGTTTAAGGTCTCCAAAATATCTATCGAAAAATTTTGATCAAGTAATAATGAGTCTATAAAGCTTTTTATCACTTTTTTATGACTATTGCCGTAACCCGTTGAGAAATCTTCAGAAGAATCTTCTATTAAACTAATTACTCCTTGATCGACATCTTCTATGGAATAATCAATTATTTCATTAATAGCAACTCCGCCAACCTTAACAAAACCTTTATCGCCTGAAATAGTTATTGAAGCTTCATAATCTTTAGGTCTAAAAGCTGTAGTAGCTTCAATAGTGCCTAAACTATCGTTTTGAAATTTAACACAAGCCATCATAGTGTCCTCTGCTTCTAAATTATTTATTAAATTACTTTCGAGGGAAAAAACTTGTTTTACAGGTCCATTTATCCATTGAAGAGCATCAATATGATGTATTGCCTGTTGATTAATAACTCCTCCATCCATAACCCATTTACCATGCCAATCATCAGAATAATAGTTTTGATCACGGCACCAATGTAATTTCATAGAGCAGATATTAATTTTACCTAGATGATTTTCATTTACTATTTGTTTAAGCGTTTTCATAGCTGAATTAAATCTATTTTGAAAGATAACTCCACACTTTAGATTCTTTTCTTGCGATAACTCAATTAAATGAAAATGTTCTTTTATACTCATACACGCTGGCTTTTCTGATAAGACATTAATATTATTCTCGAGACATATTCTTGAATGTTGAAAATGTAGTCCTGAAGGTGAGGCAACAATTACAAAATCTGGCTTTTCGTTAATAAGTTCTTCAATCTTTTCACAAGGTTTACAATTTAATTTTTCAGAATATTTATGAAGTAATTGAATATTACTATCACAAATAAATAGTTCATTTTTACTTAAGAATGTTTTATCAAGAAAATTTTTCACATAATGATCAAAAACTCTTCCAAGTCCAATAATACCGATTTTCATAATAGATTTTTAAAGATTAATTGTTTTCTGAAAATGATTAATAACTCCTTTAAGCTCAGATTGGCTGTGTATCGCAAGAACTGCAATGGGATCTTTTATTACATATGCTTCTGTGACAGATGAAAAAAGTGATTTTTTCCTTATTTGCGATGGTTTAACAAGTAATAGATATCCTGATAAAGAAGTCAAAACATTATCCTCATTTTCACTTTTTTTAATTATCCAAGAATTTCCTCCTAATACTTCCAATTCATCTTTAGTACCATACCAAGTAATACGTTTTTCTTCCCAAGCTGCATAAATTGTGTCTGATTTACCTGACATCATAAGATCTATCATATTTTTGACTATTTCATTATTCCTAAAAGGATAAATCTCTTCAGCGACAGCCACAATATCATAAAATTCTCCTTCATTTTCTAATTTTTCTAGGGTAAAGTTTAAGACCTCTACTAATGATGTTTTAGAACTTGACAAACTATCTGGTCTCATAAGAAATCTAACTCCAAGTTCTTTTGCTTTTTCTGCAGTTTTTTCATTGTCCGTGGATACAATAATTTCGTTTACCAAATTAGTAGATTTAAGAGAATTTATTGTTTTTTCCAGCAAAGATATTTCTTGAAAACTTACTGTCTCTCCTTTTATAGGAATAATTGCTAAGCAGGTTGAGAATTTTAAATTTTTAGAATTACCTTCCTTTGGTTTTAGATTAGAAATTTCATCTAAAATTCTTGCAATATTTTTAGCTCTTGTTCGATCCAATCCATGATTAACTCCATGCCAATGATAAACACATGCTTCAGATACATACGCTATCTTTTGACCACTTTTTATTATTTGTTCTCCCCATATCCTGTCCTCAATATTAGTAGATTGCTCACAGAAAGGAAATTTAATCCAAGTTGACTTCAAAAAGGAACTATTAGCATTATGAAAGAATGAATCAACACTTTGAATAAAACTTTCATTTCTAAAAAGCATAACTAAGTCCCTGATATCGAGTGGGTCGCTATTCTCTGTAGGAACTTGTCGTCCATAGGTTCCAGCAATTTCCTTATTAGATAAAGGTTTTATTAAATTAGATAACCAATATTCATCAGTAGGTATGCAATGACCTGAAAGGCAGCAAATAATTTCTCCATTGGAATTTAAAATCCCATAATTTAACGCCAAGCCAGGTAGATATTTATCTATTTTTATAATTTTTACATCAAACTCTTTTGCTCTCGATATTGTTGTATCACTCGAGTTGTTATCAACTATGATTACTTCTATTTCTACATCTTTTTGAGAAAAAACAGATTTTAAACACTTTGAAATCCATTCCTCTTCGTTTTTTGTCCTAATTATTACCGATACAAGTTTATTCAAGTTTTTAAGAAATTCTTTAAAATTATAATTCTTCTTGAGGAAATGGCAAAGTTACATTTTTTTCTACTAACTTTGAAATAACATGAAGAGAATTAAAGTGTATAATTTCCGTAAAATTTTAGATATCAGTAAGTATAAAAATAATCAACATAAAAAAATGAATTTCTATTGATTTCGCCTATTATTCAAATTTTTCAGATAATAATGTTAATTCTCATTAATTAAAAACATTTAAATTTGTGCATTTAAACTTGTTAAAGTTAATAAAGAATCAATTTTTTCGATGAGAGTCATAAACCATGTCGCAGATTTCTCTTCGCTTGGAGGGGTTCAAAGTTACATTTATGGATTATGCAATAAGTTTCCAGAAAAATATTATATTTATAATTCAGCCAGAAAAGTCTTAGATATATACAAAAATAAATCTATTGAATACAAAAACTTATTTTCTTTTAAATTTTTATTTAGTAGAAGAAAAGAGATTTTTATATTACATAACCTTATTTTATCCAAAAAATGGCGCGTAATTCATTTACTTTTGAGAATAAAAGGCTGTCAGGTTATTTATCATGAACATGGAATAGCTTGGTCTGATCCCCAAAAAAATAAAGATAGGTACAAAAAAAGAATACTTAAATATAAAAAGATAATTGTGAATAGCGAAGCAACTAATTATCTATTAAAGAATTACTATGAGTTAGATAGTCATTTAAAGGTATTAAGAAGCCCAATATTTATTTATGAAGAAATATTTGACAATAAAAAATTAATCAAAAAAACTTTTAAAAAGAATAATAAAGAAAAATTGATAATTGGTTATGTTGGCCGCTTAGCCTTGCACAAGAATCCATTTTTTTTGATTGAACTTGCATTGGAACTAAAAGAAAAATATGACGAGCCAATTGAATTGCATTTTGTTGGCTCTGGCCCTGAAAGAAATAATTTACAAAATCTTTGTAAAGAAAAAAATATAGATTCTATTTTTTGGGGAAGAGTCAAAGATAGAAGGGAAGCCTTATCTAAATGGCAATACTGTATTGTTCCATCAATCAGAGAACCATTAGGGTTAATTCCTGGCGAAATGGCATTACAAAATATATTAACTCTTTCTTCAAAAGTTGATGGTCTGCAGGAACTTTATCCTACGGAATGTAATTATCTATTAATTGATATGAAAAAAGATAAAAATAGTTGTCAATCAAATATTCAATTTCTTCCTGAATATAACGATTTTGGAAACAATTACTATCCTGACACATCACAATGTGCCGAAAAAATTATTAACTTAAACAATAACGCGGATATATACATTAAATTAATGAACAAACATAAGAACTTTATTAAGGAAAACTTTGATATTTCGAAACATTCAGAAGAACTAAGAAAAATTGTATTTAAGTCTTAAAAACTTTTTAATTGGCTTCTAATTTAATTGCAAATCTAAGAAGTAATAAGTATTTAGAGTTTTAATTTATGAGATTTGATATTTTATTAAATATAATAGAGTTAATTAATCTTAAGAAAATAAGAATAAAAAATATATGAAAGGATTTTTATATTTAGTTTCTAACCATAGAATTCAGTTAGAATCAAAATTATTTTTAAAAAAGAAATCTTTTGAATATATTAATTTGCCTTTAAAAGGTATTAAAAAATATTTTTATTACTTTTTTAATATTTTTTATCCATTATTAAATTTGAATCATAATCAAATTTATTTACTACTAAATCTAATTGTAAGAAGAAAAAATAAACTAATTTCATATTCATATGTATCAAAAAGAATACAAGATCTAAGTAAAAAATTCGAATTCATAAAAATAATTCAGATCCAAAATGGTGCCTTACATCAAGCATTACAAAAGGATTTAAATCTTAAATATATTGACATTTTTTTATCTATATCAGAATTTCAATCTAAAAATGCATTAAAACATTTTGCAAAGAGAGCTTTTGTAGTCGGTTCTTTGTCTACTGAGAATTGGATTAAGAATATTGAAATAGCATGCGATATTAATGAATTTAAATATGATATTTGTTTTATATGCAATACAAAATTCCAGGAGGATATAAAGCATGCTCTTTCTCTTTCTCTATCTTATATCTTGAGTAATAAAGATTTAAGTCTATTTTTAGCTACTAAGAGTAAGACAAACTTAAATCATATAGCTACTTTTTGTAAAGATAACTTTAAAGTGGATATTTACAATAATAGTCAAATATCTTTTACAAAAAGTTTTACAAAGTTTTCAACTATTGAAAATGCCTTAAAAGCAAAAGTAATTGTTGGGGTAAGGTCTACAGTACTTTACCAACTTGGTTCGTTAGGCCACGTAATATATCCAATAGACATTTCAGAAAAATACGGTTATATGTCAGGCAACTTATTAAATTTAAATATCAATCTAAATCCTTCTAAGGATTTATTCTTCCAGAAAATCACAGAATTGGGAACCAAAAACGGAAGAAAGAAATACATAGATGATAATTTCGATGTCTTAGAAAAGCTTGATAAAACATTAAGACTTAAAAATTTTCCTTCTGAAAATATCATTAAAACTTTGGAAGATATTTAATGATTAAGCATAACAAATCATTAAAAATTCATAGTTTAGTATCTCTTTTTAATTATTTTGTTTAACTATAAAAAATAATTAATATAATAAAAAAAAGTTAAATTTTTCATGATTGAAAGATGTCCAATATGTAATTCAAATAATACAGAAATAAGTATTAAAGGTTATTCCTCTAGAAGTAAATCTGGTATTAATTATTTGCGAGGTGTAAAATCACTAGAAAGATCAAAGATACATAAAATAGAAGAAATAATACCACTATATTATTGCCTAGATTGTAATAGTGGTTGGAGAGGAGATACAGGATTATCTTCCGAAATTGATAAAATATTTCATACAAAACATTCACTTCACTGGAAGTCTTATCAATTATTTTGTGAATTTTTAAAAGGAGAAATTAAAAATCGACATTTAATTAGTTTTTCAAAATTAATGATCCATTTTTCAAATTTTCTAGGAAGAAAAATTAACATTATAGAAATTGGTTCTCCTCTTATGGGAGTAGGTTTTTTAAACGCAAATCCAAAACTTCTTAGAAATATTTCCTCTATAACGAGAAAAGTAAATGTGATTGAGTCAATTTTACTATTGCAGGAAACATTTACTGAACTTTTAATTAGGATTTATCAATTCACAAGTCAAATTAAAAATAGACTAAAAAAACTATTAAAAAAAGGTAAAGAATATAATTCTGAAAAGAAGATTTTTGAAGATTTAAATAAAAAAATTAATAATATAGAATTTTGTGACATTCCAACCTCTGTAGGATGGGGAACTAGTTCTATTATTTGCGGCCAGAGTACATTAAAATGGCTATTAACTTTAAACCCTAATATAAATTTAATTAATAAATATAGTAGAAAAAAAAATAAGTCCGAACTCACAATTTGTATAAATTATATTGATCATTTTGATTCTCCAATAAAAATTATTAAAGAGATGCTATTCTTCTCAGACTTTATTTTATTTAATATTCATAAAAGCAATGATGCTGGTATACAACATAAATACACTTTCTCTGATAATTTTGATAATCTAATAAATAAAAGTTTGAATAAAAATTATTTATGTTTTAATATTTCAAATAAAATTCTTAATTTAGATGATCAGGATAAATATAATTACTATATAATTGGCAAAAAGGAATTTACTTTAGGATTTAAAAATTATTTGAAAAATATTAAATAAGAAATTAGTTTGTATATAATTACGGAGATCAATCTTTTTGGAATAAGATCATCAAATTATTTCTATTTCTTACTGTTTTAATTACTGAATAATCAATCAAAAATAAAATATTTTTAAAAAGATTATTGCATAAGAAATCAGCATTAAAATACCATAGATGAGATGGTTCTGAAAATCGAGAATGGGTTTTTTCCAAAGTTTTAAAATCACTTATATCAGGAACTTCAATATATAAATATCCGCCTTTAGTAAGACGCTTAGAAACGTTTTCAACAAAATCATTTAAGCTTTCTATATGTTCTAAAACTTGGCAGCAAGTAATTAAATTGAATTGATAATCTATAAATGTTTTGTCATCAAAGAAACCATTTACTATTTCTGCTCTTGTTCTTCTCCTAGAAAGTTCTGCAAAGTTTGTAGTAGGTTCTACTCCATATAAATCAGCTTCTATAAAAATATTACCTAAAGAATGTAATAAAACGCCTCCTCCTGAGCCAATATCAAGGATTTTATCAGGTTTAAATTCTAAAGAAATTTTATCTTTAATCCAAGCTATTTTCTGAAAATTTTCACTCTCTTCAGGAGGATAATTTGTGATTCTATCAAAATATTTATCTGGACTCTCTCCCCTGAATGATTCAGATCTATAATTATCATACATGTATTCTAACTGTTTTTTTGTTAGTCTTGGAATACTAAATGATAAATTACAGTCTATACAATCGACCCATTCCCTTTTATTTTCTTTTAAATCAGGAACTAGGAAATCATAACCTTCGAATTTTTGTTCTTGTCTAAACTTTAAATTATTTTTCTTACAATTCGGGCAATAAACTTTACAGGTCATCAAAATTAATATCCATTAATAGAAATAACATATCACAAAAATGATAAGTAAAATATTATAAAACGAAGACGAAGTCTAACTAATATGATTTTAGAAAATTCAAATACTTTAAAAGCTTTACTTATACCTTTTAGGATATTAAGAAGTATCTCGATAAAAAATAAATCAAGAGTTTATTTCAATCTTTTCTTGATGATTGTTTCTTCAATAGCAGAAGCCTTAAGTGTGTTATCTATATCAAACGTAGTTTCTCAACTTCAATCACCGTCAACAAACGAATTTGAATTACTAAATAAAAAAATTCCATTTAATAATTTACTAGGTAATGAATTAAATCCAATATTTATATTTATATTGATAGTATTTTTTTCTTCTTTTTTAAGAATTTTCACACTTTGGTATAGTGGCAAAACTGCTGCAAAAGTAGGAAACGAAGTAAGTAGAAATATATTTTCTAAAATAATTTATTGGCCATACGAAAGGCATCTTAAGACAAATTCTGGAATTTTAATTGCTACATTGACTCAATTTTCTAAATCAGCAGTAGGATCAATAAACAATTTTTTATTGATCATAAATTCCCTACTTATTTCAACAGCTTTATCAATATCATTGATAAAGGTAAATGTGAAAATATCTTTATTTTTAATCTTAATTTTAATTTTTGCTTATTCAATAAATAATTCTTTACTTAGAAATTATATTAAAAGGAATTCAGAGACTATGAAAAGGGAAACCTTAAACACTTTTAAGATAGTTAAAGAATCTCTTGAAGGTATAAAAGATGTAATTATAAATGATAGGAGAATTGAAGAAATTAAATATTTTCAATCAAAAGATAAAATTTTAAAAAATACAGTTGTTAATGCAAAATTCACAAGCACTTATCCAAAGTTTTTATTTGAGTCACTTCTAATTATATGTTTATTATTAATAATTAATTATCTCAATAATGATGAAAATTCTATAAAAAATTTATCGCAACTTTCAATTTTTGCTTTTGGTGGTCAAAAGCTTTTACCATCGATTCAACAAATTTATGCTTCAGTTACCGCAATTAAGCATTCAGAAAGCAAAACAGAAAGTTTACTTGAAATATTAGAAGAAAATTTTAAATCAAACTCTTCTAAGTATGAAAAAATCAATAATAAATTTTCTAAACCTTATAAAAGACTTTTTAAAGATAAATTAGAGTTAAATTCAATATATTTCAAATATCAAAATTCCCAATCCTATTCAATTAGAGATTTCAATTTGACTATGAAAAGAGGCGAATTTATTGCAATAATGGGGCCAAGCGGAGTAGGTAAAACTACAATAATTGATACTATAATGGGATTAATTAAACCGGAAAGTGGTTTCATAAAAGTAGATGGTAGGTTTATATACAAAGACAACACTTTTTTTAATTTAAAAGAATGGCAGCAATCCATTACTCATGTTCCTCAAAATGTTTATTTACTTGATAAGACTATTAAGCAGAACATAACTTTGAATGATAAGAACAATAAATTCTCAGAGAAAAGGTTGAAGGAAGTTTGTAAGGTTACTTTTTTAGATGAATTCATTAATAAACTACCCAATGGAATTGAAACAGAAGTGGGTGAAAGAGGCAGTCTATTAAGTGGAGGACAAATACAAAGAATAGGTATTGCTAGGGCAATAATAAATAAATCACCTTTGATTGTTCTTGATGAGGCCACTAGTGCACTAGATAAAAATATTGAAGAAAAAATACTTAGAAATATTAAAAATTACTGTGCTGACAGCGCCCTTATTATGATTACTCATAGAAAAGAATCAGCTTCTATTTGTGATCGTATAATAGAAATCAATAAAAAAATTATTTAAATATCACTCAATTAATTTACCTTCAAAATTTAAAATTTCTTTTGTTTCTTTAATACAATTAGATAATTCATTATTAAGATCAACTACATTTGTTTTTGTTACTTCCAATTTATTGCTTTTTAAAGATATTAAAAAATTATATTTAAAATTTTTATCAAGATTCGGATAATCTTTTCTAACGTGTGCTCCACGAGTCTCTAACCTAGAAATAGAACTTCTTATTGTGGCTTCAGCAGTTACTAAAGAAGATTCTAAGTCAAAAATATTAATTAGGTCAGTAAAATTATTTCCACTTGTATTGACATCTGCATTTAAAGATTGATTTTTTAAATTCTGAACTTTTTTTAAACCGTTTTTTAAATTTGCTTGATCTTTAATAACGCCACAATGCGTCCACATTATATCTCTCAATTGATTTTGAAGATAAATTACTAGATTTTCCCCTTTTTTGATTTTTTCCTCAATATTTGAAAGTGCACTATCTACAACGACCCTTGATCTAGGTTGATAATTTATAGTTTTTGAATACTCAGATGCGCAATCTCCCGCTATTCGACCAAATATTAGAATTTCTGCCAATGAATTACCTCCAAGTCTATTTGCACCATGTAATCCACCTACTACCTCTCCAGCAGCAAATAAACCCTCAACTTTAGTCTGATGAGTAGAAGCATTAACAAACAGTCCCCCCATAGAATAATGAGCCGTGGGTGCAACCTCCATTGGTTCTTTTGAAATATCCAATAACTGTAAATCAACAAATTGTCGATAGATTTTAGGAATTTTTGAAAGGATAAAATCTTTACTTTTATGGCTTATATCTAAAAAAACAGCCCCATTACTTGTCCCTCTTCCCTCAACAATTTCTGTATAGTTAGCAATAGCAACTCTATCTCTTGTTGATAATTCCATTCTTTTTTTATCGTATTTTTCCATAAATCGATCCCCAATATTATTAACTAATATGCCTCCCTCTCCTCTAACCGCCTCAGTAACCAAAGTCCCACAATATTCTTTTGGCAACACCATACCAGTAGGATGAAACTGCACCATCTCCATATCCAAGAGTTCACATCCTGCTTTTAAACCTAAAAAATAACCATCCCCAAAGTTCTCGAATTTTCTTGAAGAGCTATTTCTCCATAATCTAGTATGCCCACCAGTGCATAAAACTACTGCATCCGCATAATGAATAGTTTTTTCACCATTATTAATGTTAAAAGATATTGCCCCAAAACATTTTTTATCATCCACTAACAAATCGGTAACATATTCTTCATCATTAATTTTTATTCCAATTAAATTAGCCTTGCTTAATAAGGCCTGAATTATTGATTGACCAGTATAATCACCTGAATAACATGTTCTTCTGTAAGTATGAGCCCCAAAAAACCTCTGATCAAATTTACCATTACTTAATTTCTGTAAATCTGCGCCCCATGAATCAATTTCAAAAACAGCATTTTTTGCATTTTTTGCCATAATTTCAATCGCTTTATGATCTCCTATTTCATATCCTTCAATGAAGGTATCAGCATAATGTTGTTTCCAAGAATCCTCTTTATCTAAATTACCAAATGAAGCATTAATTCCACCAGCCGCTAATACAGTATGTGAATCATTTTTAGGACGTTTACCAATTACTTTCACATTTAAATTATTTTTTTTAACTTCTATAGCAGCTCTTAATCCTGCCCCCCCGCAGCCAATAATCAGTACATTAGTAATATCTGTTGAATAATCAATCATATTTTTATTTAATTTTCTTTCTATAGTGACCTGTGTTTATAAATTTACCAAAAAAGTTTCCAGATATTCTCTTTATTGAGGTCTTTAATTTTGCATTAAATCTTAAATATAAATCCTTATATTTTTCTCCACGAAAACCCCTAAATGAAGTTGAATGATAATAATCAAAAGATAAAGGAGAAGATAATGAAAAATAATAATTGCTAATACACTTTCTTACAGAATTAGAAGATTTTATAGGACTTACAGCATGTATAGATTTATTGTCAGTTCTCATAATTACAAGTCTATTAAATTTGGCAGGTATTTTAATTTCATCAGATTTAAGTCCATCAGGGAAAAGTAATAAATCTCCTCCATCAAAAATATTTTTCATGGATGAACTTACATAAAATAAAAGATTTAACCTCCTATATTTTTCTCTCAAACGATCATGCGAATTATCTATATGAGGGTTAAGGAAACATCCTTTATCCATATAAGATACTCCACCAGCATAAAGTTCAGGATCTCCGTAAAGATCTTCAATTTGGCAAACTTTTGAAATGATATTGATAATTCTTTGATCTTGAAAGGCATACAAACATTCTTCAACTAGGTTTATTTTAGATTCCAAATTTACAGCGTAATATTTTTTTTCTTGAGGACCTGAAGTTAAAAAAAGATTTTTTTTATCAGGGAAGTAATGATCTAGCTTTGAAGCAATTTCTAAAGGGAGTAAATCGTCAATAATTATATGATTTATTTTTGATGAATCTCTATATTCTTTTTGCAAATTTTTAATTGAAATTTCTTCAATTCTTTTAATTATAAGA
>MDTB01001896.1_pt1 | contig 11768 bp, 16 predicted proteins | sample 811161 | NCBI WGS metagenome assembly MDTB01 (sample SAMN05326650, study PRJNA326480) | marine metagenome | isolation source: seawater | place: Mediterranean Sea | collected 2009
AAAATATGTAGTCATCTCCATTAAAATATTAAACAGTGTCTTGATATCCGCGCGCTGCACTCGTCCGTCTTCCAGGAGATTGCGATCATATAAAAATATAAATCCTCCTCCCTCAAAACATCGGGGAAATTTAATTTTATTTTGTGCCGCCGCCGCCTTCGCCACCGCCGCAGGAGTCCCTAGGCTCGCCGCCGCTTCCGCTTCTTCTGCTTGCACCCAAAACAATACAGAACATAATAAAGAATATAGAAATAATAGTTTAAATTTATCGCGTTTATTTATATCTAAATTTACAAAGAATAAGCTTCTATCTGAAATATTTTTATTTATTAATTCATTATATATTCTTTTTATTTTTTTTTTAACTTCGGGGTAATAGTTTTTACGTATATATACTGTTGGTTTGGGCATTATTAAGTATAATTTATATATATTATAAAAATATTTAATATATAAATTATTTTAATAATTATAAGCAGTCTAGAAAAATTCTGGCTCTTTTTAAATATCTGCGGGTTAATATTTTGTTATTTCTGTAGATAAATTAAATGTAATTCGAACATTAGAATTAATATCAGCATATGAACTGGAATGTATTAAATGTGGATGCATTATTAATATATCACCTTGTTCACCCGTAATATCTATTACTTTATTTTCGTTATCTAATATTTTTTTATTTATTGTATCAAATATATTTTTATTTGTTTTATAATTATATCTTAATATATGTTCATTAATTATTTTATGTGATCCAGGTAATACCACTGTACCGCCTTGATTTTTTTTAACAGTTGTAATAAAAGGTAATATAATAACTGATTGTTTATAATCTATTTCATTATTTATTAAACCATCTAAATGAAAATTATTAATAGAATATTTAACAGTATTATTTATATATTTGATAAAAGGATATCTTAAATGAATCCAACCTAAACCTTCTTTTGCTAAATATTTATAGTCCCATTTATTTATTTTTGAATATTTGCGCCTCGAATGAAATAAATTTAATATATTATTTAATTTTTTACTATTGAATAAAGATTTAAATTTAAAATATTTATCATTTTTATCAATAATATGTCCATAATTATTACCATATAATAATTCACCATCATTATTCCAGGTATCATGTTTAGTCAAATAGATTCCTTTTGAATGTAAAATAGGAATAATAGTTTTTTTAATTAATTTTTGGCATTCTTTTTTATTTATACCTTTTTTAATTAATAAATATCCATCTCTATTAAATTTATTAATTTGATTCATTATTAATAATATAGATTTTTTTTTAAAGTAAATAAATTACAAATTATATTTATATTTAATTTTAATAATAAATATAATTTGTAATTTAATAAAATGGGTAAAGGCGATAAAACATCCAGGGAAAGAAAAAATGATAATAAATATAAACATTTTATTTATTCAACTAAACATATTAGAATTATTTTAGATAATAAAAAAAAAGAAGAGAATAAACAATCTAAAAAATAATTAATAATATTATTGTTACAATTTTATTTATAATCTAAAAATATTTTATTCAAATAATAAAATGATTTATTATCCATATGATTCCAGAATTCATAATGTTGGAAATATTGGAATGGGGGGAAAAATTCATGCGATGTTGGCACCATTCATAACTAAAAGTATTGATTATAAAAGATATAATGGTAGAGATATTAGGCTTGAAATTAATAATTATTTATTAACAAAATATCATAATCCAATGATTTTAGATTTATGTTGTGGAACTGGTATTAGTACCTTTAAATATGGTATTGATACATCGCCGGAATTTATTGATAGGGCTAAAAAATTATATCCTCGAAAATATTTTAAAATAGCAAATGCAGAAAATTTTAAGCCTAAATTAAAATATGATATTGTAACATGTATGTTTGCTTTTCATGAAATGCCAGAATATGCTCATCATTTAATTATTCAAAATTCATTGAAAATTGCAAAAAAAGAAATAATCATTTTAGACATTTCATCTAATTATACTCCTTCACAAATTATGTTAAGTGGAGAACCATATTTAAAAACATATTTAAACACAATTGATAAAACAATGAATAAATATAATTTTAAGAAATCTAATTATATAGATAATCATGTAGATTATTGGAATTTAATTAATCCATCAGATAAAATATTATCTTAAATTTGTATTATATAAAAATAAATATTAAAATAATGTAATATAATATACATCTTTAATGAATTATAATGATTACAATATTTGCTGTTTATTTACATCTTTAATCATATTTTTTTTAATATTATTTAAAAATAATAATATAGATTTTTATATAATATTATTATTATCAAGTATATTTTCAATTATATGGCGCGGTACTAAAATTTATAAAGGGCAAAATAAAATTGATATAAATAATGGTAATTTTGATATTACAAAACAATTAAAACATCCTTTGTTTATATTAGATATAACATTTGCTATATTTTCTATTATATTGGTATTATATAGTAATCAAGTAAATAAAAAATTAATATTTTTAACATTATTTGTATTTTTAATTGCATGGTCAATATATTTTTTAAACATTGATAATAGTATAGAAATATCTAATAATATTCATTTTCTAGCTCATATTTTTGTTATTATAACTTTATTTATAACATTTTATTTATATATAAAATAACTTTTTTATTTTAAGTATTGAAGATTAATTAAAGATATTATATTTACTAAATAAAACTTTTAAAGTTTCATAATCTTCAAATATTTCACTTGATAAAGATTTTATAAAATTAATTTCAACTATATCCATGCTGTTTATATTACAATTTAGATATAATGTATCAAATATATATTTCATTTTTAGAATGCTAAATCCATTATTAACATGTGTATTACATGAATTAAATGCATCATTATTTAATACACCTACATCGAATGATATATGAACGTTTTGTCCATCACAAAAATTTAAAATTTCTTTTTTAATAATTTTAGATGATGCACTTGATTTTATATATTTAATATTATGTTTATCAATAATATTATTTTCAAATGAAGAAATATCTTCAATTCCGATATATAATATATCTTCAAAAGGTAAATTTATATTATATTTAGATTTTTCTATTCCAGTTAAATATGCTAATGGCATATCATTTTTATTTCCTGTTGTTGATGCTTTATTTGTATTAATATTTGGACGTGAATCAATCCATATTATTTTCATATTTGGTTTATATATAGCGCTTATAGTGGCAATGCTAATTGAATGATCGCCACCTAAAAATAATGAATTTTGATTATATATTTTACAATATTTATATATTTGTGATAAACTAGATTCAAAACTAGATTCTTTTGGAATATCAATAATAGCATTTGTATTTAGTGTTGGTTTTAAAATATTTGGAGTAAATTTTTTCTCTGAATTATATATACCATATCCATGGTTTAAAAGTAACATATTATTAAAAAAAGATTTAAGAAATACCATATAAATATATATATTCAATAACTTTAAATAACAAAAACAATAAATATTTATTGGCAAGTATAACTATTGTATATAATAAAATATGTATGTTTAATTTAATAAAAATATAAAAATATTATATATGATTATTAATAATGATTGATAATATTTTTATACCGGAGATTAAAAGACAATATGCTTTTAATGATGAAGTTCATATAGATGATAATTTATATAGATCTATTAATTTAATAATATTTGAAGAGCAACCCATGGTTAAAAAAAGTAAAAGTTTAGAGTATATAAATAATATAGTAAAATTACATAAAAATAATACTTTTTAAGATTAATTTATTTATTAAATAAATTTTTTAGTATAGTTGATTTAATTTTAATGGGATCAGCTGATAAATAATTTTGAGCTATTAAAAATAAAAACAATAATTCCATTATAAAGATAAAAAGTAAAGTATATAATCCGCTATATAAAAAATATTTCAAAGTTTCTTTATTTTTCCAATGTTTAAAATAAAGTATTAATAAGATAATTATTAATAATAGAATTCCAAATAATATACTCATATATATTGCAGCATTCTTTATTATTTTATTATTATTATTAACAGTATCTCCATCAAGTTTTGACAAATCATTTTTATTAATAGCTTGTTTTATTTGTGTATTAATATATTCTCTACGTGATGTAGATAATGGTTTAAATGTATTACCAATGACATCATCTATTATAAAATCTACTTGTTTTTTTACAATTTTTTTTTCAAAATGTACAGCTACAGTAAAGTAAAATAATGTTAAAAAAATTGCCATGATAGCAATATGTATAATAATATTAATTGTAAATATACTTAACATATTAAAATAAATTTATTTTAATTCTTAATTTAAATAAATTAAAACAAAATTAAAATAAATTTATTTTAATATGAATTACTATACAAATTTATTTTATAGTATATATTTACATTCATTTTTATTATTTTGTTTTTTAACAATATTTTTTTGGTTAGTAATATCAAAAGTTGAAAAAGAATCTATAAATAGTCAGATGGTAGATTCCATAAATAAATCATTTAAAAATATTAACAAATCTGCAATTGAACAAATGTTTAGTAGTGATGTTGAAAATTATTTAATGCAATATTATCAAGGTACAGATATTACTGTTCAAAATAATAATAATAATTTATTATTATTTAATATAGCATTTATAGTTATTCTTTTTATAGGATTAATATTATCTATATTTGTTAAATATAAACTATGCAAGTCCAAAATATCATTTACTAAAATTATAATAGAAAATATAATCATTTTAATTTTAATAGGTATAATAGAATATTATTTTTTTATGAATATAGCTAGCAAATATATACCTGTTAAACCCAGTTATCTTCCAAGCCTAATTAATGAAAAAATTAATAATTTATAAATCAAATTTTTTTATAATATAATTTATTTGATTAAATTGATTAATAAATATATCATCATTATTTATAATATAACATATTTTTAGATTATTTAACCATTTTTCATGATAATTATGACACATTTTTAAATAATCTAAACTAATTGTTTCTCCTTTTCTATTTCTTTTAATTACTCTTTGGTATGCTATTTCTGGATTAGTTTTTAAATAAATATAATATATAGGAGGAAAATCTTTTATAAATTCATCAAACCATTTTAAGTATATAGTATAATTTATTTCTTCGATTTTTTTATTATCATATAACATTTTACAAAAAACATTTTTATCAGTTTGTAAGGAACGTTCGCAAATAATTAAATTAATATTATTATCATTACAATATTGAATTGCTTTTTTAAGCATTAAAAGTCTTGATATGTATGCCATCATTTGAAATGAAAAAGAATATCTATCTTGATCCATATAGAATTTTTCTATTATATTTTTTCCATCTGAAGTATCTATAATTTTTTCCCATTCTTCAACTGGTTCTTCTAAAAAATAAATTTTTTTATTAGAAAGGTAATTTTTTAAGAAATTTACCATAGTTGATTTACCGGAACCAATATTTCCTTCGATTGAAATAATTTCTAAATTTTTATTCATTTATTAATTAATACTGTAATTCTTTAAGCAAATAAATTTTAAAACTATTTAAAAATAGTAAAAATAATTTATGATATGAGTTCTTATATTATACCTTTACATTCTTCCAATAAATTTGTTTTAAATAAAGGATTTGTAAAATTAGTTGATTGTATGCCTCGGATTATATCATTAGATCAAAAAAAATTAATGTGTGATTCTGCTATTGTACAAGCAGCTAGGGTATCATATGGTCAAGGCTTTAAAAATTATGAAACAGATTCAAAATTAATAAATTATTTATTTAAACATAAACATACAAGTCCATTTGAAATGGTTAAATTTAAATTTCACGTAAAAGCCCCTATATTTGTGGCTCGTCAATGGGTTAGGCATAGAATGGGAAATTATAATGAGATTTCTGGTAGATATTCTGAATTAAAAGATGATATATATATTCCAGATAAGGTAAGTTCTCAATCTATTATAAATAAACAATTATCAGCTGATGATAATTTATTAGCATTATCTAATGATACTTTAAAAAATTTATTATTAGATGCGAATAAATATAATAAATTACAGTATAATACATATGAAAATTTAATGAAAGAAGGTGTCTCAAGAGAAATAGCCAGAATTAATTTACCATTAAGTTTATATACAGAATTTTATTTTAGTATTGATTTACACAATTTACTTAATTTTATTAAATTAAGAAATTCTAAAAATGCACAACATGAAATAAAAGAATATGCAAGTGCTATTCAAGCAATTATTGAACCATTATGTCCGATAACAATGAAAGCATATAATGATCATAAAACAGTTACTCTTTCAAAAAATCAAATTAAAGCATTAGATGTATTTTCTTTTAAATTTTCAAAGTTATCAAAGAGGGAGCAAAGTGAATTAGAAGAATTATTAAATAATAATATATGAATTTAAAATGAAATTATTTTTTCATTTAATAGTTTTTTTGTATAAAAATTAAAATTATATAAATCATTTTCAATAATATTTATAGCCTTTTGTAATGATTCCTCAATTAAAATTTGAACTCTTGTTTCAATCATTGATTTTGAAGAATCACTTAGATCTCCTCTTCCTTGATCATTTAGATAAGTTTCAAATAAGCTAATATATTGCCTAGCGATTTTATTTGCTTGTAGTAAATCATTAGATGCTCCTGCTGTAATTTTAATACTAGAGTTTAATTTATTATAATCTTGTAACTCTTCAGAACTCTGAGAAGATCTATAAAGAATTATTTCAGCTGCTCTTCCACCTAACGCAACAATTAGTTGTGCAAGAAAGTAACCTTTTGTAGGATATTCCATATAAATTTCATCTGGTGTAAATAGAGTATATCCTCCGGCGCCGGCAGTGTTTGAATTTAATGTAACTTTTTGAAGATTAAAATATTCTGAAAAATATTTTACTATCATTGCATGGCCAATTTCATGATGAGCAACTAATGATAATGTTTCATTTGGTCGATTCTCATATTTTTTGGGAAGACCAATTGTCATTTTTTCATATGCTTTTAAAATAATAGAATCATCAATTAATGTACTATTATTTCTAACTTTTAGTAATGCTGCTTCATTAGCTAAATTAGCTAAATCAGCTCCAGAGAACCCAGCAGTTAATGCTGCTAAATTATTATAATTAAATGAAGTATTTGGTTTATTTCTAAAATGAACACTTGATATTTCCTTTCTTGCTTTTAAATCTGGTAAATTTACATTAATTTTTCTATCAAATCTTCCAGATCTTTTTAAAGCTTCATCAAGTGTATCAGCTCTGTTTGTAGCAGCTAAAACAATAATTCCTTCATCTTTTGAAAATCCATCCATATTAGTTAAAATTTGATTTAAAGTTTGTTCTCGTTCATCATTTCCCCCTGAATTGAATCCATATCCTCTTCGTCCTCCAACTGCATCAATTTCATCTATAAATATTACACATGGTTTATTTTCTCTTGCTTGTTGAAATAAATTACGAACTCTTTGTGCGCCAACTCCAACAAACATTTCAATAAATTCAGATCCTGATGCTGAAATAAATGATACACCGGCTTCGCCTGCTACAGCTCTTGCTAAAAGTGTTTTACCGGTTCCAGGCGGTCCTTCTAAAAGAACTCCATTTGGAATTTTTGCTCCGGCAAATCCATATTTAAATGGATTTTTTAAAAAATCAACTATTTCTTCTAGTTCTTCTTTTGCTTCGTCTAAACCGGCAACATCATTAAATGTAGTAGTGATACTACCTTCTTCTACAAAATTAGCTTTTTTATTCATAGCATTAAATGGGTTCATGCCGCCGCCGCCGGGGCCTAAAAATCTAGATACAAATGTATTAAATAAAATATAAAATCCAATAATTTGTAGAAAAATAGGAACTTGAAATGGTTCTGGAATAGGTACATTATAAACTTGATAATCAATTCCCTTTTTAATAATTATATCTATTAAAGAATTAATATTTGCTGGTAAATATTTATATAGATGAATTTTAGAATCTAAATCGTCATAAAATAAACCTACATTTTGATTATCTATAATAACAGCTGATTTAATAGTATTTAAATGATTATATAATTCATTATAAGACCATGAGTCTAAATTTCCCAATTGTCTATTATTGATTACATTAATTATTTCAGACGGATTATTTATTTCACTCATTTGTATATTTTTATTAAACCGTTTAATATTTGAAATTTTTATTTTATTTGTATTAATATTTAAACAATTAATACTTAAAATTAAACATATATTTAGTAAAATTCTTAACATTTATTGCTTATATACATATAATCTTTAAATATATTTTTTATACAATAATAAAAATTTAAGTTTAAATTTTATAAAAATAAAAAAAAAATGTTTTAATAAGTATGTTATTTTATTCACTTTTACCTATTATAATTTCCACTTTAATATTACCAGCTGCTAATATGCCTAAAATATTATTTTTTTCAGGAGGAAATTCATTTATGACAAAAGATATATATACAGATTTTTTAAATAAATTAAAAAAAAATTATGATGTTTCTGTAATTCAAAATTCTAATAATAATAATTTTGCTATAATGGAGCAAATTTATGAAAATATTAATGAAAATTCCAATATTATTCCTATTGGTCATTCATCTGGTTGTACAACATTAATAAATTATTGTTCTAAATTTAAAAATATAGATAAATATATTTTATTAGATCCTGTAAATAATAATGTTAAAGATGATGTATTTATATTAAGTAATAAAAATATATTACAAATTAATGCGGATAAATCTTATAGGTGGAATTTCACGCCATTACCTAAAATTCCTTTTATACCAGCTTTTCAGATGGATTTATCCAAATTTAATCAAAATAATATAACTAAAATATCAATATTGAATTATGGTCATTGTGATATTTTAGATACAGCATTTAGCAATTTTATGCACAATACAATTGCTGAGGGAAATGAAAATAGGGATTCATTAGATGAATATAAAGAATTTATAGTTTATTTAATAGATGCATATATAAATGATATGGATTTAAATAATAAAAATTTTGAGCAATTTATTATTGAATAAATTAATTTGTAACATTTAACAATGAAAAATATGGAACAATATTTGAAGATAAATAAATAATATTTTGTATATTATTTAAATAATAAGGACTGTCTATAAATAATATAGTGGATAAAATAGAACTAAATAAGATAATAGTTTTAATTTTACTCCGTCCAAATATAATTGGCAAGGTATAAATTTCATTATTTAAATCTTCATCATAATCTTTTAAATCAGCTAAATTTGTTAAAGCAAATAAATTTAAAAATGGAGGGGCTAATAATGAAAAATTAATATAATCTATATTATAATTATCATTTAATATTAATGGTATAATACATGTAGAAACTGTCCAAAGACTCGCAACATAAAATGGTTTTAAAAAACTCAAATTTTTATTTTTTTTACAATATTTATATAAAAATGTACTTAAAAATAAAGGAGTTATTATTTTTAAATCATTGTTTAAAGAAAATGTTAAAATTAATATTGTAATATAGCTACAAAATAATGTATATTGTATAAATTTTTCATTATCTAATAATGAATTATAATATAAATTTTTAGAATTTGAATAATTTAGTAAATTATTTTCCAGTGCATCTAAATATCTGTCTTGTTTATATGTTGCAAAACCAAGTAAAAAATTTATTAATATAGATTCTTTTGTAATTATACTAGTTGGAAAATTTACATCTGTTGATATTTTGCTAATTATATTTAATGGTATTCCTATTTCAATTCCAGATAATATTGGTTTAATTGATTTAAATAATTTCATTACTATTATTAAAATATAAAAATTATAAAATATAATCAATTAATTTATAATAATTTAATAATATTTTTCCGCCCATTTCATCACCTTGTCTAGAAAGATCTATAATATTTAATATTATTTTTTTTTTAAGTAGGGGGTCTAACTGAGTTTCTAAAACTTTATTAATTAATAATTCATTTGTTGATAAAACAAAATGACCAATAGAATCAAATTGTGGTAATATAGCTGTCGATGTTTTAACTATAGAAACTGCTAAATTTGGATTAATATCGGATATATGTTGTAATGGTATAAAAGCATTATTTAAAGTAAAAAAAAAAGTAACGAATAATTTAAAGAGATATTTCATTAATATAAAAAAAATAAAATAAAATTAATATTTTTAAATTTATTTTATTTTTACTAATTAATTTAATTCTAATAATTTTTCACATACATATGAACCAATAAATACTATAACAAGTATTTTTTATAGTCTCTGCTGCTCTTTCAGAATAAATAATTCATATATTGTATATATGAATAATAAACCAATTATTGAAATAAATACTATAGCTAATGTTTCAGCAACTTGATTTTTTCCTTTTCCTTTTGTTGTCGGGCAATTTTGTTTCCAATAATCTAAATTACCATTCATAATTAATATAAAAATCGATAATGTAATAGTAAATGATGTTAAAAGTACTATAACAATTGTTTTAAATCTTGGTGTCAATCCAAATACTGTAGCCTGTCGCATTTATATAAATATATAAATATATTTTTTTTTAATTTTATATTTATCCTCCTACTACGGCGGAAAAATCAAAATTATTATTACACCTTTACACATTTAAAACGCCGATTTTTATGACCTGCATGAAAAAGATCAAAAACCCCTACTAAATATCCAACTATTAAACATAATATATATATATATATTAGAAAATATATTTACTCCGCATTTTAAATGTTCAAAGGTGTAAACGAATTTGGAACAACACTTGCAAATAGAGGAAATTCAACTGGAGCTATATTTACAATTCGGATCACATTACCTGAACCTGGAGTCTCTAAAATACAAAAAAATGGTCGATCACATCCATCTTCAGAATAAAGTTCTATTACTTGTTTATTGTTATTTGGTCCTTGAAGTAGTTCAATTCTAGAATTTAATGGCCTTCCATCAGTTCTAAGTAAAACTTGAATACTTTCAACTCTTGGATCAAATGGATATGTTCTGAGAGCACCCCCCTGAATTGTTTTACAGTTATTTATACACTCATGACTCGGCTCATCGATATTAGTTGCATAAACAGTCGCTTCTAATGGAAGTTCAATCTGTCCGATATTTTTAATTGATACTGTATTTGGTCCCCTTGGTGTTTCAAGAACAGTTGAAAATGGTCGAATACAACCATTTTCACTATAAACTCTTAATTTACATGGTGTATTATCTGGACCATGCCAAAGCTCAATATCCGCATCTAGTGGTCTTCCCTGTGATCCTAAAATAACTTGTACTTTATTTACTTCAGGTGATCGATAAGACCATGTTCGTAAAGAACCCCCTTGAACTGGAATTAATTTTTTATCATTATATGATTTATTGTTTATATATGTTTCGACAGAATCTTTATAAAACATATTAATTTTAGTTTTTTTATGTATGTGATTATTAAATGGAATATATACAAATCCATTAATTACATTAAACATTAATATAGTGTAAAATATCTTATTCATTTATTACTTAATATATTTATTTTTTTAAGTAAATTTTTTAGAGTAGAAAGTAATTATAGGAAATTTTTTCCGTGGAAACTGGAGACGGTGATGGTGACATGTAAATTTTTTCCGTGGAAACTGGAGACGGTGATGGTGACA
>MDTB01112737.1_pt1 | contig 11768 bp, 11 predicted proteins | sample 811161 | NCBI WGS metagenome assembly MDTB01 (sample SAMN05326650, study PRJNA326480) | marine metagenome | isolation source: seawater | place: Mediterranean Sea | collected 2009
GTCCTGGCCCTCGTTGCTGATCTCGGTGCCGCCGTACTTGCTGTAGACGACGACGTCGCCGACGGCGATGTCCATGGGGATGAGGTCGCCGGACTCGCTTCGACGGCCGGGGCCGATGGCGATGACTTCACCCTGCTGGGGCTTTTCCTGGGCGGTGTCAGGGATGACGAGGCCGCTGGCGGTGGTGGACTCAGCTTCGCTGGAACGGACCACGATGCGGTCCTCGAGGGGCTGCAAACTCATTCGATCCTCCGAGAATCGGGTTGTTTTCGGCAACTGCCTTAGTAACCCCGAGCACGCTTAGCACTCGAAGATGCCGAGTGCTAACGATACGACGCGGCCCGGGCAGCGACAACCCTACGAAGGGGCAGATCGGGGAGGAATCAGGAGATGGGAAGCCGCAGCGACGGATTCGCCCCGATATCGAGTGGCGAGGGGCCATCGGCCCGAAGACGCCACCACGCCGCAGCCGCCACCATCGCCGCGTTGTCGGTGCACATGGCCCGACTCGGCAGGAACGCCCGGTAGCCGTCCTCCACACAGACATCGAGGGTCTTCTCACGCAGCCGCGAGTTCGCGGCGACCCCGCCGGCGAGGCATACTCCATTTGCTCCGACCTCCCTCGCGGCGCGGCGGGCCTTGCCGACGAGTACGTCGGCCACGGCCTCCTGGAACGACGCCGCCACATCGTTAACATCGGCGTCGGGGTGTTTGCGGACATGGTTCACGACCGCCGTCTTGAGGCCCGAGAACGAGAAATCCCAGCCGTCGTTGGCCATCGCTCGAGGGAACCGGATTGCGGTCGGGTCGCCGTCGATCGCCAGACGGTCGATCACCGGCCCGCCGGGGTAGCCGAGATCCATGAATCGCGCGACCTTGTCGAACGCCTCTCCGGCTGCGTCGTCAAGGGTCGAGCCGAGCACGCGATAGCGAAGGTGATCCTCCATCACGATCAACATCGTGTGCCCGCCGCTTACGAGGAGCACGACCAGCGGCATCTCGAGATCGGGCTCTTCGAGGAAAGCGGCGTAGAGGTGTGACTCGAGATGGTTCATTGCGATGAACGGCACGTCCCACACGAGCGATATCGCCTTGGCCGCCGACACACCGACGAGCAGGGCACCGACGAGTCCAGGGCCATGAGTGGACGCGATGGCGTCGATCTCGTGATCGTCGATGCCGGCCTCGACGATCGACTGGGCGATCACCGGCATGATCGACTCGACATGGGCACGACTGGCGACCTCGGGTACGACGCCGCCATAGCGCTGATGGATCTCGATCTGGCTCGACACGACCGAGGACATGACGTCGGTCCCTCGTCGCACGACGGCGGCAGCCGTCTCGTCACAGCTGGTCTCAATGCCGAGAATGCGGTCGGCGGTCATGAGGGGGCTCCGTCAGGGATCGGGATGAGTTGAGCGGCAACCCGGTCGAGCCGCTCGGTGATCTCCGGCGAGTCGAGATCGTCGAGCCACATGATGACGGCATCGTCGGTGGGCCGGTCGTAGTAGCGGCTGCGAATTCCGGCAGGCGCGAACCCGAGGCGGCCATACAGCCGCTGGGTGCGCCGCGCCTGGGCGCGCACCTCGAGGGTCGCCGCAGTGGCGCCAGCAGCAATGCCGAGGCGAAGCAACTCGATACAGAGGCGGGTGCCGTGACCCTTGCCTTCGTGGTCGGGGTCGACAGCAACGGTCGTGATATAGAGCTCGTCGAGCACGCGCAGCGTGCCGGCATGAGCGACGATGTGGTCGTCGTCGCGCACGACGAGGTGCGTGCGGTCGCCGGCGGCGAGTTCGGTGCGCCATTGGGCAGTCGACCACGGCCGGCTGTAGCACCGAGTGTCGATCGCACAGACGGCGTCGACGTGGCGACCCGCCATGGGCTCGAGGACGAGACTCATGAACTCGCCGTATCCCACTTGGCGACGGCGTCAGGTCGCCGCAGGTAGAGCGGCTCGATCTCGTCGGGACGGACGAACTCCTCGCGCATCGCCCGGGCGTGGGCAAGGCTCACGAGGGCCGAAGCGGACGGGAAGGCGAGGACCTCATCGGCGATCTCAACACCACTCACGTCCTCGAACAGGTGGCGATGCGCGAGTGCACCATCACCGACGATCAGCACATCGGCGGCCTCGGCCACGATCGCAGATCGGAGCTCCTCGGGTTTACCGACCGCCGGCTCGGTGATGCGCTGCACGCCACCGGGAACGGGCTGGTAGGTCGCGTGGAAGACCTCACCGCGTCGGGCATCGACGGCTGCGGTGATCATCCGGTCGGTGTGGCCGACCAGGAAGGCGAGCAGGTCGAGCGACGTGACCCCGATCATCGGAATCCGCAGGGTAGTGGCCAGCGCCAGAGCAGTGGTGACGCCGACACGCAGACCGGTGAAGAGTCCAGGCCCGATGTCGATCGCGATTGCGCCGATGTCGGCGAGTTGCACACCCGCCTGCTCGGCAACAAACTCGACCTGCGGCGCCAGCGACTCGGCGTGACGACGACCCCGCGAGGAGTGAGCCGACGCGATCGTTCCCTCGTGGCCCCCGATCGCGCAGCCGACGCGGGACGTCGCGGACTCGATACCGAGGATCAGCATGTCGGCTCCCACGGCACGAGGCGTCGGGCGATCTCGGACAGCCGGGAGGCCCAGCGCTCGCCAACGGCAATAAACTCGATACGGCGCTCGTCATCGTCGTCGGCCAGCAGGATCCGGACCTCGAGACGGTCGGCAGGCAGCGCCGGAAGGATGTTGTTGCCCCACTCGACGAGGGTGACGCCATCCTCGAGGAGTTCAGGAATGGCAAGATCCTCGACATCGCCGAACTGCTCGATGCGATAGGCGTCGAGATGGTTAACGACGACGTCGCCCTCGTAGCGATTGGCGAGGGTGAAGGTCGGGCTGGTGACGGGCTCGTCGACTCCGACCGCCCGGGCGAAGCCCTGGGTGAAGTGGGTCTTGCCTGCGCCAAGATCACCAACAAGCACCAGAAGGTCTCCATCGACGACCAAGGCGGCAACCTCGGCCGCCACGGCTTGGGTCCCGGCGACGTCGGTGGTGGCGCAGGAGATCACCCTTCGAGGCTACCGACCGTGCTTCGGATGGCCGTCTCAACGGCGACGACGGCGAGCATCCGAACCTGATCGGCCAGGGCCTCGACCTCGCCCGTTGCCGCCGCAACGAAGCCATCGCCGTCGCTGCGCATGTGCGGCGGGAAAACCGCCCGGGCAAGCCCATCGTGGGCGCCCTGGGCGACGACGAGGCACTCCCCTGCATCGAGCACGGCGTTGGTCGCGACCACACCGATCACGGTGTTGGTGCTGAGGTCGGCACCCAACGGGTCGTCGGCAAGGGGCCAGGCCGACGCCCCTGCGCAGATTCGGGCCGGATCGCTCCCGTCGTCGATGTCGCCGAGCGCATTGACTGCGACGACGGCGGAGACGGCCAGCTCGCCATCGGTCATCGTGGCGATCCCGAGGCCGGCGTCGATCGCGTGATCGGGGCCGCGCCACTTCCCCACCGTTGCGCCGGTACCCGCACCAATCCGTCCGACGGCCGGCTCGGCCGTGGCCGCAGCAAGGGCGAGTCGGCCGTGTTCGGCGTTCGGACGCACGGAGGCATCTCCCACGCCAAGGTCATAAAGCGACATGCCGACCACGATTGGGACGACGCCGTGTGGCGTCTCGAAGCCGATGCCAGCCTCGCCGAGTGCGTCGGCCACACCGCTGCCGGCGGCCAGCCCGAAGGCCGAGCCACCCGACAAGACGACCGCATCAAGACGATCGACCCGCCGGACGGGATCGAGCAGCTCGAACTCGCGAGAGGCAGGTGAGCCACCCCGAATCTCACCCGATGCGATGGCACCCTCCGGCAGCCGCACGACCGTGCACCCGGTGCGGGCCTCCGGATCGGTCCAGTGCCCCACGGTGACGCCGTTCACGAGTCGCATGCCAACGACGTTAGGCGGCGCGGCTCATTGTCGGAGGAGTTCGTCGAGTCGACGATCCATCCGCTCGGCGGTGACCGGCCAGGCATAGACCGCCATCGCCTCGGCGAGCCCGCCCGGCGCAGAGGCCCCCGCCGCAATATGGGCGACGACCTCGGCAAGCCGCTTCCCGAGTTCCCCGTCGGCGTAGAGACACTCGTCGTGATGTGACACCGGGATGATCTCCGGATAGGCGAGAGCGGCGGGCAGCACCGGCCAGGCCCCGGCCGCGATCGCCTCCACCACGGCGATGCCGAAGTTCTCGCCTTTGGCCGCCGACACGACGACATCGGCCCGATCGAGGAGCGCCTCGTAGTCAGGCCGTTCGAGGAGCCCACGCGCCACCACCCGATCCCCGAGTCCGTCGAGCAGCGGATCGATGATGTCAGCTTCGCCGCCCTCGTGATCACCGACGACGGCAAGGTCGAGATCGATCCCGCGCTCGAGGAGCCGCCGGACAGTTTGGATGACAGCACCCACATCCTTGTCGTGGTGCCATCGCTGATTCGACACCACGAGCGGACGCGGCGCGCCCGTCGGCCGAGATCGCCGCTTGCGGATGTCGACACCGGGGTGCTCGATGCGCAGCTTGGCGTCGAGCGCCGCCCGTTCGGGCTCATGGCCGTGGTCGGGTACCGAGGCGAGGAGTCGGTCGAGAGCGGCGAGGAGTTCGTCTCGTTGGAAGTCGCTGTTGCACCAGATCTCGTCAGCGACGACCAGACTGCGCCACTGTGTCCATGCAAGCGTAGTGTCGAGCGACTCGCCGGGCTGACGGGGATAGGTCAGCTGGTTCTCGTGAAGGTACTGCACCCACGTCGCTCCAGGCAGATCGACCATGCCGCGGAACGCAGCGAGGTCAAGCATGTTGGACGCCACGACCACATCAACGGACGGAGCGTGGTCTCGGCGAGGTGCCGAGCCAACGACACCGAGCCGCCGCGCATCCGCCAGCGCCAATGTCGGCCCTCATGGCCAAGGATCTCGATGTAGTGGTGGGAGCGCAACGCCCACCCCTCGGCCCACGCACGATGGGATCCGCCGAGGAACGGCTCGACCAGCAAGACCCTCGCCATCAGCCGTCGGTGAGCAGCAGGCCAAGCCGGTCGGGCAGACCTCTGGCAACGAGGCCCACCTGCTCGCATCCGGCTTCGGCGCGGAGCCAGGCCTCGGACGCCGCCGCCCTGACGGGGTCGACCCCCTGGGCGAGCAAGGCGGTGACCGCCCCGGCAAGTACGTCGCCGGTGCCGGCGGTGGCGAGTGCTGGGCCGCCGTTGGCCACGACCAGGGCCGGACCGTCGGGGTAGGCCACGATCGTCGTCGGCCCCTTGTGGACGACAACGGCGCCGATCGATGCTGCGAGCTCTCGGGTGGCGGCGGCGCGGCAGTCGGCCCCGTTGTTGCTCGCTTGCGATGACCGCGACGCGCCGTCTATACGTCCCGACCAGAAGGTCGACGGCGGCGCGAGCCGCAGCTGCGCCGGCACGTTCGACGAGCGCCGCGACCGGCATGGGCGCTGCGGCGTCGATCGCCGCCATCTCGGCCGGGGTGACGATCGGGATCACTCGGGCAGCGCCGCCACGACCGCCTGCGCGAGCGTGTCGGTGTGGGTGAGACTGATCTCGAACCGCCCGGCGCCCTTGCTCCGGGCGAAGGCGGCCGCCTCGCCGTGCAGCACGAGTTCGGGATGGCCGTCGTCATGGCGAACGACCTCGACCTCGCTGAAGCGAACGGCGCCGAGGCCGGACTTCAGCGACTTGAGGAACGCCTCCTTCGCTGCGAACCGGGCGGCAAGGGGGCGGGCGGGATCACCACTCGTGTCGGCGTAGGCGAGTTCTGCGTCGCAGAACAGACGCGTCCGGATCCCTGGGGTGCGGATGAGCACCTCGCGGAAACGGTCGATGTCGACGAGGTCGGTTCCGATCCCGATCACCCTGCGACCCTACAGGGCCGTCGGCAGGCGACCGGTGGGCCGAGTGTCAGCCCACCCGCCAGCGGTCAGCAAGTTCGTTGATCGGCAAGGTGAGTAGGTCGGCGACCGACTGCTGACCGAGAAGGTCTTCACGGAAGGTCGGCTCGGTCTCCATCACGGCGTCACGCATCGCCGAGTAGCGGTGGCGGTAGCCCTGCAGCACACCGCGAGCGGCACCGGGCGACAACTCGTCGGCGAGTTTCACCTGGAGCAGTGTCAGTCCGGTGGTGATGTTGTCCTTCACTTCAGGAACGATCACCACGGTTCGGTCGTCGGAGCGGCCTCGGGCGACGAACACCCGACGCTCGAGCGCCACCTGATGCTTGGTGCCCTTCAGGGTTGGATTGCGGTCGGTGCGAGAAGCGATGTTGCGGCTAATGCCGCCTCGGTCGACGACCACGGCCGTGGCATCGCCATCGCCGTCAGCGTCCATACCCTCGATGGCATAGCGGGTGTGACCAAGCACTTCGTCGATCGCTGGGTCGAGGTTCGCGAGGGTGCGCAGCGAGGCGTAGGAAAGGCCATCGCGTGGAGCGCCCGCATCGAGCACGGCCCGGCTGAGCGCTACGTCGAGGAGTGTCTCGTCAGAGCGAGAGATGCCGACCGTCACAGTCTTCGCTTGGTGCTTGATGGCGTCGATCGGGCGGGTGAGTTCTTCGATGCCGAGGGTGAGGGCGGCGGCGAGATCATCGAGCACGACGGCGGGCGTACCGACCTTGCCGTATTCGACCTGGTAAGCCTCGAGGGGCGAGGAGCCGAGCGCAAACCGCAGAAGCGACGCGACCTTGCTCGCCGTCGAAGCCTCCAGGTGGCCATTGAGCTCACCCGTGTGCAACAGGTCGAAGAACGAGGCCGCCGTTCGTTCGAGCGTGGACCCGACCGACACCAGCGCCTCTTCACCACTCATGTGTGGATGTGCGGCAGCCTGCTCAATTGCGCTGCGGGCCTCGCGCATCGGACGAGCCTGCGCATCGATGGCCAGCGCGGCCTCATAGCCAAAGAGGTGCCCGGCCATCGTCGAGAGGATGAAGCCCAGACGAGGGTCGACCGCCGGCACCGGGAGCACCGCAAGCGCGCTCGAGAACCGCGACTGCTGCTCGTCAGCCACGACGATTGGCGCCGCCTTGTGCGCCCGAAAAATCGCAACTTCCTTGGCGACGTCGTCGGCGGTCGAGCCGGAAAGGCCGGCGGCACACACGAAAATCAGCGGCTCGGACGACAGGTCAATGTGCTTTTTGTCCTCGGTGCTGTCGGCGGCGATCGACTTGTAACAGAGCTCGCTCAGCTTGACCCGGACCTCCTGCGCTGCGATCCGGTTGGGTCCGTTGCCGACCATCGCCCAGTAGCGCCGGTTTGGCGCGAACTGGCGGGCGGCCTCGCCGATGATGTCACGACGACCGAGCACGGTCTCCATCGCAGCCGGCAGTTCGGTGATGCCCTTCAGAAGCGCGGCGCGGTCGTCGACCATCTCGCCACCGAGCAGCTCGTCGGTGATCGCGATCGACAGCAAGAGACCCGCTGCGATCTGCGAGTAGAACGCCTTCGTCGAAGCGACCGACATCTCGACGTCGCGACCGTCGGAGGTGTACAGCACACCGTCGACTCGATCGGTGAGGTCGCTTCCCCGCCGATTGACGATCGCGATCACTTTGGCGCCTCGGTTGCGAACAATATCGACCGTGCGGTTGGTGTCGGTGGTCGTGCCAGACTGGCTGACGGCAATGATCAACGTGTCGCTCATGTCTGGCCGGAGCCGGAAGCCGGATAGCTCGGTGGCGAGGATGGCCTCCACCTCGATCTCGCCGTTGGGAGTGAGGGCACCGAGGCCAGCGGCAAGCGCCTGCCCGGCGACTGCTGCGGTGCCCTGCCCGATTGCGAGCACCCGCGTGACGGTGCCGTTGCGCACCAGTTCACGGATTTCATCGGGGATCACCGAAGGCCCGAGCGAGACTCGCAAGCCGGCGTCGGTTTCGACGATCTTGCCGCGGAGCGTTTTGCGGAAGGAGGCTGGCGACTCACCGATCTCCTTCATCAGATAGTGCGGATGATCGCCCCGGTCGATATCGCGAGTGGTGATCTGGGCAACGGCAACATCCTCGTCCGCAACGGCCAGATCGGTGCCGTCGTAGGCCTTGCGTAGCATCCCCTCGACCGTGCCCGCACGATCACCATCAAGCTCGACGATCTGACCGCGGCTGGCGTTGGGGTTCTCTAGGTTGCCGGGCGTCTCGCCGTCCATACGAACGTAGTGAGCCGTCTCTTCAACGACGCCATAGGGCTCAGAAGCCACGATGTAGGCGTCCTCGGCGAGACCGATGTAGAGGGCCTGACCCGAACCACGTAGGGCCAGCTGAAGCTTGTCCGGTGAGGCCGCTGTGCACGCACCGATGGCGACGGAACCTTCGAACGTCGCGACCGTTCGTCGGAACGCCTCAGCCGCCTTGAGTCCCTCACCGAGGCGCTGGCTCGTCAGCGACGGGATGACCTTGGCATCGGTGGTGATGGACGGCGTGATCGTCACACCCTCCTCAGCGATCAGGTCTGCGAAGTTGTCGACGTCGCCGTTGAGCGCCCCGACGACGTAAGGGCCGGCGGCGTCGAGCAGTTCGCTGTTGAGCGGGTGGGCGTTGGGCTCGGAGATGATGCCGATCGACGCCCAACGGGTGTGACCGAGCACCAGCGTGCGGGCGGTTTCGTTGGCGAGCGCAGCGTGCAGCAGCGAATCGTCGGCGAACGCTTGGCGGATCGCCGCCGTGTTGTCGCCGAGCTCACCAATCTCGGCGGCGGTCTTGTGCACGATGCTCAGGACTCCGTCGACGACACGAACGGAGCCGGTGCCGAAGTTGGGGTCGCCCGAACGACGGGCGATCTCGGCGGAGATCACCGGATCGGCGAGGTCGAGTTCGTGGTCGTGAACGAGGACGTGCAGGCCGGCGCTATCGCGACCGCGCACCTCAAGCCGATCGATCGCCGACAGGGCCTGGTGGATCGACAGGAAAGCCTCAAGCGACCCGGTATGCATCGCGCCGCCGTTGAGGCGACTGACGACCTCAGCAGCCCGGAACCGGTCACGAGTGATCGCCCACACCCCGTCGCGAACAGCGATCAGGGCTTGGTTGCGGGCTTCAAGCTGCTTCGTCGAGAGGTTGCCGTCCTGCTCAAGTCGCTGTTCCTCCTGCTCGACCGCAGCGAGGAGTTCGTCGCAGTGGTCCACCAGCGCCGGACCCAGGCTGGGCTCGGCCAAGAGGAGGCGGAGACCAGGAACACCGCGCAGGAGGGCGTCGGCCTCGGCAAGGTGAGCACCGACCGCAGCAATGGTGGCGGTGACATCGGGGCCGGAGACGAGCAGGGCGGCTTGACCCGCGACGAGATCAAGGACCGACTGGCTCGCCGGCGTTGCTCGTGTCGAAGGGCGCCGGACTACGGCGATGATCCCGCACATCGGTGTGTCTCTCCCGCGAAGCCAGACTGCATTCTGAGCCGGATATCCGCAGAAATCAGTCTAGGACCGGCGCCCGGCCGTCGAGGTTCAGCCGAAGAGCGACTCGACCGCAGTGACGAGGCCATCGGCCTCCATCCGGGCCTCCGCATCGGTTTCGGCTTCGACCATGACCCGGATGAGCGGTTCGGTGCCCGAGGGTCGAATCAGCACACGACCCCGGCCGGCCATGCGGGCGAGTGAAGCGTCGATAAAAGGTGCAAGCAGCCCATCGACGTCGGCAGGTCGTTGGGCGACTCGGACGTTCTGCAGCACCTGCGGCAGGCGGGTCATCGCCGCGTCGGCCAACGCTCCGAGCGGGCGCCCTCGGCGCACCACGATGTCGAGCAGCTGCACTGCCGTCAGGAGTCCATCACCGGTCGATGCGAGCTCGCGAAAGATCACGTGGCCGGACTGTTCGCCACCGAGCGAATAGCCACCTGCGTCGAGCGCCTCCAGTACGTGGCGATCACCGACCTTGGTGTCGACAACATGGATGCCGGCGTCATCCATCGCCCGCCGGAAACCAAGGTTGGTCATGACGGTTACGACGACCGCATCACCAGCGAGACGGCCTCGGGCCTTGGCGTCGAGCGCACACATGGCGATGATCTGATCGCCATCGATCAACCGACCGTCGCCGTCGACAGCGAGGAGCCGGTCCGCGTCACCGTCGAAGGCAACGCCGAGGTCAGCGTCGTGCTCGACGACAGCGGCCTGCAGCGATTCTGGATGGGTCGACCCACACCCATCGTTGATGTTGGTGCCGTCGGGGGCGGCGTGGAGCATCGTCACGTCGGCACCGAGGCGGGTCAGCGCCCGGCGGGCGACGTCGTACGCTGCACCGTTCGCCGCATCGGCGACGATGGCGAGTCCGGCGAGGCTGCGCCCCTCCAGGCTGGTGACGATGCTCTCGACGTGAGAATCGGCGGCACTATCGTGACTGTCCACGATCGTCGGCATCGCCTCGATCTCGGTTCCACGCAACGCATCGAAGCGGGCCTGGATCTCGTCCTGCACCCGATCATCGAGTTTCGATCCGCCGGGGGCGAAGAACTTGATGCCATTGTCGTACCAAGGATTGTGCGACGCCGAGATCATCGCTCCGGCAACCTGATGATCGGCACACCACCGGGCAACTGCCGGAGTCGGCACAACGCCGAGATCGACTGAATCGCCACCGGCAGCGGCGACGCCTGCGTGCACGGCATCGGTGAGCTCCGGCCCCGAGGCTCGAGTGTCCCGACCGACGACGAAGCCGCCGCGACCGAGGATCTCTGCTGCGGCCCGCGCAAGAGCGCGGACAGGTGCGGGAGTCAGTTCAGTGCGGGCATCACCCCGCATGCCGTCGGTTCCGAAGGTCAGCGCCACGGCATCATCATCGGCCGAAGACGGCCGATGATGATGGATCGGCTCGACGTGTGACCAGAGGCGCGATCAACGCTTGCTGTACTGCGGCGCCTTGCGGGCCTTCTTGAGGCCGTACTTCTTGCTTTCCTTCTTTCGAGGATCGCGGGTGAGGAAGCCGGCCGACTTGAGGGCGCCACGGTGCTCAGCGTCGAGTTCGACGAGGCCACGAGCGATACCGAGGCGCAGCGCACCGGCTTGGCCGGTGGTGCCACCACCATGAATGGTGGCGTCGATGTCGTACGACTCGCTGGTTTCGGTGACGGCGAGCGGCTCAAGCAGCGCTTCGACCTGCACCTTTGACGGGAAGAAATCGTCGACCGAACGGCCGTTGACGGTGACAGTGCCGGAGCCGTTGCGGAATCGCACACGGGCGACGGCACGCTTGCGACGGCCGGTGGTCTGGGCGAGCGGAGTGGTCATCTCGGGGTCCTCGTGGCGAATCAGGCGCGGGCTTCGTAGGTGGCGTGTGCGATCTCGAGCGGCTGGGGGTTCTGAGCCGCATGGGGGTGCGTCGGACCGGCGTAGACCTTCAGCTTGGAGATCTGCGCACGACCAAGGCGAGTCTTGGGGATCATGCCCCGGATGGTGTCCATCACAGCCTGCTCCGGCTTGCGGGCCATCTTCTCGGCGTAGGTCTCGCTCCGGAGACCGCCGGGGTAGCCGCTGTGACGGTGCACGAGCTTCTTTTCGGCCTTGCCCGAGGTGAGCACGACCTTGTCAGCGTTCACGATGATGACATGGTCGCCCATGTCCATGTTCGGGGTGTAGGTCGGCTTGTGCTTGCCACGCAGGACGTTGGCGACTTCGGTCGACAGGCGACCGAGCACGAGGCCTTCGGCGTCAACGACGTGCCACGCGCGTTCGACGTCGCCGGCCTTCGGGGTGTAGGTGGACACGGTGTTCCTCCGCGGAACGAAAGGATGAGAACA
>MDTB01120538.1_pt1 | contig 11768 bp, 13 predicted proteins | sample 811161 | NCBI WGS metagenome assembly MDTB01 (sample SAMN05326650, study PRJNA326480) | marine metagenome | isolation source: seawater | place: Mediterranean Sea | collected 2009
CTTTTATTGAGGGGGTTTCTTCTTTCTCCGAGCGGAGAGTATGAGATTTGAACTCATGCATGATTTTTACACCATGACGGATTAGCAATCCTTTATCTTAATAATACTATTTTTCTTTATCAAAAAAATATCTTAATTTCAGATTCCAGTAAAAAAAAATTTAGTTAAGATATTAACAGGTTTATAAAATGAATTTACTACGCAAAAAAATCAAAGATTTTCAAAAGTTTAATATTGATGAAAATAGAACTTTTGATAATAGTCAATATGAAAATTTATCGGCTATTTTAAAAAAAATTGCCTTAGTTGGTCAAAAATCAACAAATATAAGTGGAGAGTTAAAAGAGGATATTAAAAAAATTATTTCAGATTTTAGAGAGACTAATAAAGTTGTTAAAGATTTAAATAGAGAATTAAAAAATGATAATAAGGCTATATTAAAAGGAATTTTAGGATATATAGATACATTTGAAACTCTGTATTTATTAAAAGATGATATAAAAGATAAATATATAAAAGATACAATTCAAGTTTCTTTAAGTGTATATGAACAAACTAATGAGCTATTAAATATCCACGAAATTAAAACAAAAGTTGGAGATTTATTTAATGGTGATATTCATAGAGCTATTGATATAAAAGAGGTAGATGATATAAATTTGGATAAAAAAATTGTAGAGGTTAATAAGGTGGGTTTTGTAAGAGGAAAAGATATTATTAGAAAGACATTTGTTATAACTGGAAAATATACTGGAGTATAATTATGAGTGTTAGTAAAGAAAATATCATGATAGGAATAGATTTAGGAACGACAACATCAGAGGCTTATGTTTATATTGATAAAAAAGTAAAACTAATAAAATTTGAAAGAATTACTCCAGCAGGTGTGATTGATGATAGTCCCCTTATTGATTCAGTTTTTGGTGTTGATCCAACTTTAGGAGATGAAGTTGTTTCTGATATGAGTCATTTAAAAGTGTACCCTGAAAATTATATAACTGAAGTTAAGCGTTGTATGGGTAAAACAGAAGATGAAATAAAGAAGATATTAAAGTCTAATAATGAGAAACGAAAAACATTAAAAATTGATACTATTGAGTATAGTCCGGAAGAAGTATCAGCGAAAATATTAAAACACATCAAAAAAATAGCTGAAGATGAAGTTGATAAGAAAATTAATGAGGCTGTTATTACTGTACCTGCAAATTTTAATAATAATCAAAGACAAGCAACAATAAAAGCAGGTCAAATAGCAGGGTTTACAAAGGTTAATATTATAGCTGAACCTACCGCTGCTGCTCTAGCATATACAGTAAACAAAAGTGATGATATCTATAAAAAAATTATGATTTTTGATTTAGGAGGTGGTACGTTTGATGTTAGCGTAGGAGAATACCAAAATCAAGTATTAGATGTTAAAGCCTCTGCCGGAGATAACCACCTTGGTGGTAAAGATTTTGATAGAGCGATTAGAGACCATATATGTAAGGAATTTAAAAAAGAGCATGGTATTGATTTATCTAAAGATACAGGTGCTTATTTTCAATTATTATTAAAATCTGAAGATGTTAAAAAAAGATTAAGTAAAAAAGAAGAAGTACCAATTACAGAACCTGCTATAGTAGAAGATAGTAAAGGAAAAAAAATAAACTTAAATATGAAACTTTCAAGAGAAAAGTTTATTTCCTTGATTTCTAAAAAATTAGATAAGACCAAATTAGCAATTAAAAAATCATTAAAAGATGCAAAGTGGAAAAAAGAAGATATAGATATTGTATTACTTGTAGGTGGTTCAACTAGGATTCCATATGTTTATGATCTAGTTAAAAAATCTATGAATAAAGACCCACAAAACGATATAGACCCAGATCTAGCTGTTTCTCAGGGTGCTGGTGAATATTGCAAAATTTTAATTGATGGTGGTGGTGTAATTATGGATGTACTTCCTATGTCTTTAGGAACTAACGCAGTCGTTGAATATATGGGACAGATGGTTCCTAATTTTTATAGTGAAATTTTACCTGAAAATTGGCCATTATTAAAAGAAAATGATGATGAAGCAGGAAAGTTTTTTATGATTCATGATAATCAAGAATCTGTTGATTTTAAAGTATATCAAAGACAATCTGGTGAGGAAAGTCCTTTTATTGATGATAATAATCCTAATTTTACTGAATTAGGAGAACTGAAAGTAGATGGCATCCCACCTAAAAAAGCTGGAGAAGAATCTATTTCAGCAAAGTATATGGCAGATGCAAATGGAGTAATTAAAGTTAAAGTACTGATTGATAGTACTGGTAAAGAATTCAATAAAGAATTTCAATTGAATGAAGTTGATAATTCAAATAAAAAGATTATAGATGCAGAGGAAATTGAAGATAATAATCTTGATATATGGAAAGATTCTAAAATAGCTAAGAATCATACGCTTACTATTAAATTAGCTGATAATGAATTAAAAAAGAATAAACATGAAAAGTTATCAATTTTAGTTGAAGACTTAAAGAAAGCTATCATTGATAATAATGTATCTTTAGCTGAAGAAAAAGATATGGAAATTAATGATTTTCTATTTGAATTAACATAAATGAACAGTTTATCTGAAAAATTACATAGCTATGTTTCAAAGGGAGATCTTCAAAATGCATATTTAACTGCTGAGAGGGAGTATAAAAAAAATCCAGAGAATCTAGAGATTATAACAATTTATATTGATATAATTCTTAGAGTAAATCATAAGCCATTATTAGAAAAAGCACTTAGAATTATAAAATCAATCAAAGATGATATTTATAAGTATCCGAACCTTTCACATTTATTAAGTAATATTTATATGCAACTAGGTGATAGTGATGCATTAAAAAAACACCGTAAAAATTGTTTAGATGCTATAGGCTGGAAAGATGTTGATGGAAATTCTTTAGAAAACATTGAAGATATTTCATCAGCTAATTCAGATGATTTATCATTTGATCAAAAGTATTATAATATACAATTAAAAGAATTAGTTGAATATTTGCTTGATAGTCATTTTAATGATTCAAAAGAGCTAAAAAAAATATTTAATTTATTAGATAACAATTATAATGATGATGCTTTTTATTTATTGAAAATATTTGCTCAAAATTTAAAAGATAAAAATATAGCACAGTTTGTTCTTGCTGAGCTTGCTTTATCAGATCAAAAATTTGATATAGCTGAGAAATGGTTTAATAAAATATTAGATAAAATTGATAATAAAGGTATGATATATAATAGATTAGGTGATATTGCTTTTGAAAAAGGTCAAAATACCAAAGCATTAACATACTACTCTAAATCTTATGAGCATAATCCTGAGGATGAAAATACAAATTTAGATCTTATTCGTTCTCATATTATGAATAATAATTTAAATGAAGCAAAAAAAGTATATATAAATGCTACAGATAAATTTGGAAGAAATAAAACAGCTAGTTTAAAAGGATTTATAAGCAAAGCTGTTGTAAATAATAATTCATATTTTATTAATGGACTTGTAGTTTGTATTAATCAAGATGGAGAAGAAATTGATGGGATGGTTAATCAAATTTCATTTAAGTCAAAAGAATCCTCTGATAGTAATGTTATTATATCTGGAAATTTATCATTTATGACAATAGAATCCATAAAAATTGCTGAAAATTTAATGTACGAATATTGTGAAGAAGATATAAATAAGAGTATTACAGTTTTTTGGAGTCATTCAATAACTATGTCAGATGGAGATTCTGCAGGTCTAGGAATAACAATTGGTTTAATTGGAATTGCAACAAATAGAAAAATACCAAAAACAATAGCATTTACCGGAGCTATTAATCATGATGGAACAGTAAAAAGAATAGGGGGCCTTAATAGGAAACTAATCTCTGCTTATATTCATGGAATAAAAACAGTTTATATTCCTAAACAGAACTACCCTGATTTGTTCTCAGTTGATGCAGAAATAAAATCAAAATTAATAATTAAACAAGTTAATCATTATAAAGATGTTATAGGTGATATATGGAATTAACAATTTTTTGCCCACAATGTTCAAATTTATATGAGGATTTAAATGATTGTTGTCATAATGAGTCTTGTGACTATAATATAAATGATAATAATCAATATTTTTTATATAACCATACCCTTAACTCTTATCACATAATTTTAAATTTATTAAAAGAAAAAAAAGTATATGATGCATGGTTGAATTTAAAGAAAGATATTTTTTACTTTCCTTTTATTAAAGAATGTAATGAATTAGGATTTTATTTATCTATAATTTTTGGCGATTATAGTTTTTCACAAAAGTGCTTGACCTATTTAAAAAATAAAATAAATGATAAACAATATAATGATTTAAAGGATTTATTGATCGATAATGTAAAAATAAATAATAATATTATTAGTAATATGTATTTTAAAAAAGATGATATATACAACGATAAATTAACAGTATCACATTTATATCTTTTATTTTTAAAATCAAATGATGAAGATAAGAATGATATAGTTAAGCTGATTTATAATATAGATCCTTCCTTAGGAAGAAAATTATCACTTGGAATTAAAGATTCTATTTTATCTCAACTTATAAAATTAATAGTAATAATAGGTATTGTTTTTGCAATATTTAGTATGATATACATGAGTTGGACGGTGACATATGATGATAGAGGTAAAAGAACTTATAAAAAAACTAATTCAATATTATTTAATAATAGAAATTTAAATGAGTAAATATAAAATAGATAATAATAATTATTATGAAAGATTGGGCTTAGATCCCAATTCATGGTCGACTATTACTCAAGAAGAAATAAAAGATGCATTTTTTGATGCTGTTAAAATATATCCTCCACAAAAAGAAGCGGAAAAATTCAAATTACTTAGAGAAGCATATGATACTTTAAATAATAAAATATCTAGAGATGAATATAATTCAGAAAATGAATATGGTGAAGAATTAAAAAAATTAAAAGAGGAGTTAGAAGAAGCAGAAAAAGATGAGCAAATTAATAATCAAATCTTGATACTCAAAAAAATTCTTATCATGCAAAATAAATCATGTAATTATAGAAACAAACTTGGTTTAGCTTTTGATAATAATCAACAGTATTCACTTGCAATTAAGCAATTTGAATTAGCAATTGATATAAATCCAGATAATAGTAGTTATTATATAAATATTGGAGGTTCTTATGAAAATTTAGAAAAATATGATGATGCTTTAACTTACTATTTTAAAGCACATGAATTAGATGATGAAAGTCATACCCCTCCAATTAGAATAGCTAAAATTTTATTTCATGAAAAAAAACAAAAAACAAAAGCCTATGATTTACTTGAAAAAGCAATTAATGCTGATGGGAAGATAGATTTTCTAGATTTTTTTACTATATTTACCAAAACAAGATTTTATGCATTAGAAAACAAAAAAACAAAATTAAATAATGAGCTTAAAAGAATAGTAATGGTTGCTAAGTCAAAAGAAGAAAAAGATATTGCTTCTTATCTTTTAGTGCAAGAAGCAATAATGATTTCTGAGTATCATATTTATGATATTGCTGAAAAATTTGCTTCTGCTGGATTGAAGATGAAACCTAATGATTTAGAACTTGAAAATATGGCAGCAAATTTGCTTAAATATTCTAAAATATTAAAGCAATGTCAATCTGTTCAGGAATCTTCAAATATTCATGACTTGATAAAAATGTTAATTTCCCTTTATACACAAAATTATTTTGGAGAAATTGACAAAAATGAATTTGAAAAATTACATATGCAATCAGTTGAAGCATTAAAAAGTTCTTTGGATATAATGAATGTTAATATGAAGCTAAAAGAATCAGTTAAAAAGATTAAAGATAGTTGGCCAGAAGTTTATACAGTAAATTCTCAATTATTTAATATAATTTTAAATTCTCCTTCAGGAACTATGTACCAAGCTCCGTGTCCATATTGTTCAGAAAAATTTAATGTTAAGTATGGTCAACATGGAACCTATACATGTCCTTACTGTTCTCAATCAGTTAATTATTATGGTCTTTTTTCTAAACCAGGTTTTGTTGGTGACAATAGTAGCGATTGTTTCATAGCTGGTGCTGTTTATCAAAGCAATATACATCCTCAGGTTTTATTCTTAAGAAATTTCAGAGATACAATTTTAATAAAATATTTTTTTGGAAGATTATTTATTAAATTTTATTATTTATTTGGTCCTTATGGAGCTCAAGTAATTAAAAAAAATACTTTCCTTATAAAACACGTTAAAAAATACATACTAGAGCCATTAATTGTGACAATTAAGAAAGGAATAAAATGATTAAGAAACTTTCAAGTTTAAAATTACCATTTATGATTATATATAGTAGTTTATACTTACTTTGTATTTTTATAGCTTTTTACTTTTTTGTACTAGAAGATTTTTTCGTAGGACAAGCAAAATCAAGGTTAGATAATTTTACTAAAAATCCGTTCCTTAATTTATATTTTTTTATTGGTTTTATCTTAACTGTATCCTATCCTCTAACTGTAATTGTAAGTTTATTTTCTATTTCTAAAAAATTAACTAAAATAGAAAAGATTATTAAAAAAAATCAAAAATCATGATAATATATAAAATAGGATTATTTAAGACATATTGATTTATCATATTTCTCTAAATCATACATTGAACCAACTTTACTTGCCACTGTAAACAACTCCAAAGGTAAATAAACACTCTTATTTGCTTATTTGTTAAAGAGTTCCAAGCATATGACTCTATTAATGTTTTATTTAGTGATATGAAGGAAAATTTGCAGTATTTAGGGCTTTTCATTAGATTCCTAAGAAGTTATCTACCCATTCCTTTTTGAATAGATTCTTACCTGTTTTTTTAGATACTTTTAATTCACCTTTTTGAATGGCTCTATGCAGTGTTGAAGATGATAATCCAGTGTATTCAGATACATCTTTTAAGGATAACCATTTATCAAATATATTTGTTTTCATACATACTCCTTTTAATTAATAATAATTACTTCAAATATTAGTTAATTAAGTATAATATGTGCTACAAAATGGGGGATTTTATCTCCTGGTTTATTAAGGAGAAATAATTGCTTTATTAGTATATAATAATTGTTTAAATTAAAAAATATATAAAATATTAATATTGGAGAGTACTAATGGGGTTATTAAATAATTTATTTGGTTCAAAAAAAAGTGAAAAAGAAGTAGGATTATCAATACTTTTACCTTTAGTTGATTTATCAATTGCATTTATGGATAAAAGTTCTATTTTTGAAGATGATGAATCTAAATATATAGCAAAGTTTTATTATATGGGTTTATGTGATGCATATTGCCAATCAAAACAATTAGATGATTTTGTATTTGTAGATATAGTTACAGAAGTTTTACAAAGTGTTGGATTTGATTCTGATGAAAGTAGAAAAGCACTTTTCCTATTTGATGCTGATGCTGGAAGTCAAAAATCACAAAAATGTCTTCAAGAGGGAGCTAAAGATTTAAGAAATTTTTTCTCTAAAGATAGTATGGGTTTGTTTGGATTAAAATTTTTATTTAAAATGAAGGGTAGTTTTTAGTTTTTTATATAAGTCTTAATTGTTTCACTGCTTAAATTATACTTTGATCCTAAAACATTACAGGCTTTCTTCATAGTTTTTCCTTTTTGTTTTAGCTTATAATATTCAATTCTGATTTTATCATTTCTTTTTGTAATGGATTTATTCTGACCTGTAGGTTTTGTGTTATCCTTAATTCTTGATTCTTTAGCATCTTTTTCAATTTGTTTTAATAAATCTTGAATATCATAGTCAAAATTATCTTCATTCATTTTATTTTTTAGTTTTAATAAGTATTGATATCCAGGTTTATCTTCTTTAGCTTTTTTTAAGGCTGGTTTTAGTTTCAGAAAAGCATTTTCCATAGCTTTTTTACAGGTTTCAATTCTTTCCATTACTAAAGGATTATCTGATGATTTAATAGTCTTTATAGCTATATCTATTATCTCACCTAATTTGTAGTCTTTTGGGTCTAAATTGAGTTCTTTAGCAAAGAGGGTAGTATCACTTGCAAGAGTATGTTTCATTTAATATAACTTAAAAGAATTATTAATAACATTACAAAAGAAAGGGACTATCTCTATGATCAAGATCAAATGAATATGGTCCAACCAAAAGATATTAATAAAAGAACTAAAGTAAAGCCAGAGTCAGTATCCCAAAATCTTGTAGTGTTATTTTTAATATATTCATTGTAAACATTATTAAATCCATTTGTATTAACTTCAAATCTATATTTTGAATAGTAATTATTTTTTATAAAGAATTTAACATTTGAATTTTTTTTAAAAATTTCTATTAATTTTTTTGAGTCTCTTGTTTTAAATTTTAATTTACCATTATAAATATTAGCTTTGAAATAATTAATCTTACCATCATAAGAGACACTTACTTTATAATCATTATTTTTATCTTTAACAGGATTAAAACCTGCATACTCATAAAGCTTTAGATTAACTCTTTTTTCTTCAATAATAAAATCTACTGTCAAATCAGAATAATTTGTTGCATAATTACTGAATGAACCATTGAAAGATGATTTGTTTGCAATATATTGAGTATCAGTATAATCACTGAATTCATTAACATAATTTTTAATAACCCAATTTTCTGAAGATAATAGAAAAGTACATGATAATATGATTAATAGTCTTTTCATTCTACTATTCTTTTAAAAGTATATTCTTTTTTATTAAATCTTGATTTAAAAGTATTCTCATCTATTCTTTTTATATAGTTTTTTCTATCTTTTTTTAAATTTCTATGTTCAAAAGATATTTTATCTTTTGCTGTAAAGCTATATCTACAATAACTATAATCTGTATTCTCTTTTTTATTTTTTAGAAGATTATAACTGTCATAAATATCTAAGCTACCATCAACTTCTCTTGTAATCTTATTGCTTTTAAATATTGTATAATAATTTTGTGTTGCTATATTAAGAAAAGTTTTCTCAACTCCACCAAAATAATAATTAGAAAAATTACAATATTTAAACAAGTCACCATTTTTATCTGTAATCTTCCAGTCTCCTTTTAAATATTCATTTATATCATAAATAAAAAAATAATCATTATTCTCTGCTTCTCTAAACAATGTAAAACTTGCTTTTTGATTAGAAAATACAATAACATCATCTGTTTCATTTAAATATTTCAATATAGCACCATCACCACAATCTAATTCTTTATTTGAGAAATCAAGCTCACAGTAATAATTATTTATATCAATAGAAGTTTTTATTTCATTGTTATCTTTATTGAAATGTAGAAATTGGTTGTCATCTTTTGTGTACCACAATCCATTAAGATTATTAATAAATGATGTTTGTTGATTCTCATATTCACTTTCTTGAGCTTCTTTTTCTTTTTTTAGCTTATATTCCTCAGCTTCTTCTTCAGTTTGATATTCATTTGATATTTTTAAAACCTTATTTTCAAACAAATCATAATATCTAAAATCAAGTTCAGTTCCACCTGCACCAGCTAATATCATACCTGATATTTTAGTATTCTCTTTATTTGTATTATATGATACATCAAATGAAACAAGTACATGCTCACCTATTGGTATATGTTTTCCTTCAAATGAAAAAGCAATCATCAATTTATCATTATGAGAAGTATTAAAGTTATTAAGCTCAAGATATCCTCCATTAATATCAAGTAATTGAACACCTTCAAATACAAATTGGATACCATGGACTTCTGAACTATTTTTCATCATTACATCCATTGTATTATCATTAAGATTTAACCAGATTAAGTTTTTTTCATTTTCAAAAATTTCTTTTTTCTCTTTTTCATTTGCCTCAATTTTGTCAGTTAAATCCTTAACTTTAATATCTGTTTTAACAAATTCAAAAATCATTCTTTCTGAGTCTTCTATACCAATAAGTGAAAATGAATTAGGACTGTTTAAAGTTATTTCTAAATCTTTACCATCTAAGTTAATAAGAGAGTAATCATAGTAGTAAACTGAGGTTTCCTTAAATTCAATTTGAGAATTTTCAACATAGAATGATTGCCATGAATCTTTTGTCATATTAATATAAACATTATTATCTTTAGCATCTATTGTCTGATTAGCAATAGTAGCAGTTTTTACTTCCCAAACTCCAGAAGTAAGGTAATTTTTTAAACCATTAGCTTTTAAAAGATTAACATTTTTACTGATATATGAATTTGGATTTTGCATATCTTCATAACCAATTAGAACTCCATTAATATCAAATATATATCTTGCTATTAACTTCTCATCTAAACCTTGTCCTTTATACTTTGCAGCAACTTTCTTTCTTCCATTATCATGTCTTTCAATAACTTCAGTTCTATTGTCTATGTCACTTAAATAAGGTAATGGGGGATATGCAAAAGTAAGTGCCAGTAATATGATTGATAGTAGTTTCATTTATTTCTTTTTTAGAGATTCTTTATACTTCTTATAACCCTCAGCAGATAAGGCATTCTTCATAAAAAATTTTTTTTTATCTTGGGCTGTAACTATCCCAAATTGTTTTTCAGAAAATATTTTAGCTCTTTCCATTTCTTTTTCAGGAATATCATGGTCAAATATATCTTGATTGGGATACATGAAAATTCTACTACTTAGAAAATTAAGAACAATATCTATTTCATTTTGTTCATAAATTTTTAATTCTTGGCAAAAATCTCTATATCTAATTTTAATTTTTTGATCTGGAACAGAGGCTTCATCCATTTTTCTTTTAAATATTTTATTTAAATCTAATAATCTTTGATCCATAAATTCCTTTTATATAGTTTTTAATTGTTTGTTTCAATTTACAATCTTTCCATTTTTGAATTCATACTCATTTTCAATTCCATCAGATGATTTATATATTGCTTTTCCATCAGCTATTTTATTTTCAATAAAATATCCTTTATGTGATTCTCCATTCTCATAAGTAATAATACCATATCCATGCCAAAGTCCATTTTGAAATTCACCTTCATATCTTATACCATTTTCAAATTGTTGTATTCCTTTACCATGCATTCTCCCATTTATAAAGTCACCTGTATATTGGTTAAAATTGTTTTTAAGAAAACCTTTACCATGATATAATCCATTTTTATAATTTCCTTCATATATATCTTTTGAAAAAATAGCATTAATTATAGTTTTTAAATAAACAAAAGGAGCAATTAAGACACCTATAAAAGTTAAGTTTCCTCTTTTCCAATCATTATATAAGCCATTTATTATTATTTTCATTTAAATATCCTCAACTCTTAAGTTTGGAAATATTTTTATAAATTCTTCTTCAGAGATAGTTTCTTTTTCAACTTCAGTTCCTTCTTTGTATTCTAACTCTTGTATTTTAATACCTTTATAATATTCTTCCATTTTTCCATCTCTTTCATCATCTTTATAATTTATAATAGTTCCAATTTCTCTATCAATGAAAGTGATAGTTTTCCCATTTCTTTTACCATCTTTAAAAATTCTTAAAGCAATTACTTCACCTATTTTATCCAAATATATCCAAGTTCCTTCTTCTTTTCCATCAACTCTTTTTCCAAAAGTTTTAATCTCTTCTCCATCTTGATTGATAAAACTTTCAAAAACTGACTCATTTGTTTTCATTTTACTCTTATTTTTAGGGAATTGATATTTTGGAAGTTTAAAAGATAAAACTAAATAAAATACTACTGAAAAAATTAAAACATA
>MDTB01016462.1_pt1 | contig 11767 bp, 15 predicted proteins | sample 811161 | NCBI WGS metagenome assembly MDTB01 (sample SAMN05326650, study PRJNA326480) | marine metagenome | isolation source: seawater | place: Mediterranean Sea | collected 2009
GATGTTGAAGATTTGACTGAAGGACGAGAACTCCTCATTGATGATTTAGGAACTGTGACACTTCCTCCTGATTTGCTTGTTCGAATTGGAGGCTCTGGCCGCTATTCTGTTGCACTTGCTGAGAGTGGAATGCTTACCCTGCAAGGTGAATCGTATTCCACAATCGGTGAACTTGTCCTTTCTGCAACCTGTCCTGCTTGTAAGCATGATTATGGGGACAGTGATGAACAGCAGTGCCCGTCTTGTGGTTCAAGCCGGCCTATGGTGGAGGCTTCTTCATGAAACAAATCGTCTCTTTTCTGAGTTATATTGAAGGATTTTCTGCGTTGATTCTCTTTGCAGTTGCAATGCCAGTGAAGTATATTGGAGGAGATCCATCGCTTGTATCTCTTGTTGGACAAATCCATGGCTTCCTTTTCCTAGCCTTCCTAGGAGCACTCTTCTATGGAGTTGGAAGACACTGGAACATGACCGCTCTGTTTCATGGATTTATCGCAGCAGTCGTCCCAGCAGGGCCGTTTCTGTTCGATGGAATGCTCATCAGTGGCGAGTATGATCTGGAAGAGAAATCAAACTGATTTGACGCCTTGTGGCCACAATACGAGAATGAGCGTCTTTCCTTTTGTCTTTGGCGTATGCGTTGATTCTGGATCCATCCAAACAATCGATCCTGTTGGATAGGTTCCATCTTCATCCCAGACTTCTCCTTTGAGAACAACATACGCTTCACCACCTGGATGCATGTGGGGCATGAACGCATCCACCGTGACTTCAGAGTCTGCTTCGTAGAGAACGAGTGAAGTCTTTTCTTCCCGCTTGAGTTTACCTAAACGTACACCTGTTCCGAAATCTCTCCAGGAGATGTTTTCTTCGAGCCAATCCTCGTCAATAGAAAATCCGAGCCATTGCGACATGTCGTGTGTAAAGACCATGTTAATCCCAGCCTCAAGCAGTACCGCTTGCCTCATCCCAGCACTTTTGAATTTCAGTAGAATCATCCATAACACCAACATGGGTCTTCGTTATTTCTCCATCTGAGTTCACAAAAACGACCGTTCCTGGCGCATAGATGCCGAGTTCTTCGCCAACTTCGACTCCCTTCATGAATGCGTAGGTTGTCAATGATACCCCAGCCCCGCCATCATCATTATCGTCATAAGCATCCGCAGAATCATGCCACTCAGCTAATGTCATGCCGCTAGCGTTTTCAGCAGGATCGGTGGACATCACCAAAACCGGGAGTTCAGATTGAGCTTCCCAAATAGTATGCATACTCGTGTAACATTTGTTGCACCATTCAGCAGAAAAAATAACGATGAACGGATTCCCATCCATCCGTGTATTGTTGTACACTTCTTCGTTGTCAGCAACGGCAGAAAAAGTTGGGAAAACAACAATTTCATCTTCGTCATCAGACGTACATCCTGCAAATGGAGAGAAGAGAAGAGAAATTACTAACAGCGCCCAAATTTTATTCATTATTTGGCACTCTTCTTTCTTTTATTGAAAGGTTTGCATCCTTTGCTTTCCAATAAGGCAATAAATCTTCATCACTGAGTATGTTCATGAAGTCCAGAGGAGTACCATTTATTCTGGTCACAATTTTGCTTTTTTCTATTCAGGTTTATGCCGATGAGGGTGCTTCAACAACTTGCGTAGTATCAGGTGAATCGACCCAAGACCGGGTGGGATGCCTCGACTCAGATGGTGACGGTTGGTCTGATCCTGATGTGAATTGGAATGAAACGATGGGAGCAGATGCGTTTCCGAATGATGCAAATGAATCTCGAGATCTCGACGGCGATGGAATAGGCGATGTCGCGGACGAGGATATGGATGGAGATTTGAGTCCAGATGATGTTGATGTATGGCCTGAGGATTCAGGTATTTGGTCTGATACGGATGGCGATGGATACGCAGATCAAGGATTGCACACTCAATCAGATGATTGTCCATTCACCTATGGGAAGAGCCGTTACAGGCTTCAAGGATGCTCGGACATTGATGGAGATTTCATTCCGGATCTCTACGACTCTGATGCTGATGGCGATGGGATTCGTAATGAGCAGGAATTAGCTGCTTCGAATGGAACAGTTCAATTCGACCCTTACAATGCTGCTTCTACTCCCCTTGATTCAGATAAAGATACAATTCCAGATGTCTTAGATGATGATAATGACAACGATGGTTGGCCAGATGATGTTGAACTCGATCGAGGCTCAGATATCTATGATAAAGAAGAAACACCATTCAATCTCTACTTTAATTCCAATACTGGATTCTTCTATTCTGGTGGATTATCCGGCGATTCATTCAGTTCTGAATACGATGCTGAAAGTATTGAAATTTCGTTATCTGCTCTTAGTGAAATTGTCTTTGAAGAATTAGTGATTCCGTTCCTCTTAGTTCCGATTTACTTTGCAATTTTCTTCGCTAGGCGCAGCGAATACAAGAAGTGCCTCGCAGAGATTGAGTCTGCTAAATCATTGAAGGAACTCATCGAATTGGAGAGCAAGGTCAATCTCATGGTCAAGGAAAAGAAGATCAAAGTTTACCATGGACTTGTCTTGCGTAATGCTTTGGAAGAAAACGAATCAAAATACAAATCGCTAAAGAGATTCTCACATGAAGAAGAGTAGTTCAGTATATCATCAACTATACGTTATTGATAGAGTTGAATGTTCGATTACTCTTACTAAAAGCCGGTTTAATTTTACAATATATATGGATATTCATCCCTTGTGGTTAGTATGTATTTTAGTACGTTTTTCTTTGATCTTCATAATTCGTTATGTATATGAAAATGTAAAGGATAATTTTTTACACGTTTTGTTTCCAATTTTGCTACTATTGATGGGTCTTGGATTTTTACATAAAGGATTAGTAGGTTCTAATGCTGAAATACAAATCAACAAAGTGTTTTGGCATGAAACAAGATATTTACACGGGGCGTTGTATGTGTTGAGTAGTTATTATTTATGGAATAAGAATTTAAATATGAACACCTTGGTTTTGTTCTTGGACCTTATTTTTTCTTTTTTGTATCGATTTTTATTAGATAAATAATATAAGAATATAATCATATCTATTTGCAATGGCAGACAAGTTCAATTTAAAGGTAGATTGGGCATTGTATCCATGGGGCGGGACAAAAGATATGGAAAGGTTATGGGGTAATCGCACTATTGGAAATGAAGATGATGTAATGGACTGGCCAAATGATTTGGGAAAGAAATTAGTATTTGAAGTTTTAGAAAAATTAGGAAAAGAACCAAAAAAGAGCGAAATAGTAGATATTGAAACGGAGGATTATTTATATATGATAAAAACACAATCATGGACGACGCCAGATTCAAATGATAAAATATTTGGAATGGCAATTAAATACATTGAGATTCCCGAAAAATACAACAAACCGTTAAAAATAGTATGTGTAGCACATCAAGAATACGATTTAATAAAAGGATCCGTTCGTTTATTTAAAAATATAACTGCAAAACACGAAAGGTTTTTGGAGTTTGTAAGTGAAAATAATATTGAATATGTTAAATTTTCTGATTTAGTAGAGGAATTAAAAGAAGACAACAAATAAAATCTCTGAATAATAATATGTACAACTTTTTTTTCTTTACATTATTTCTTTTGTCCCCTCTTGTGTATTCTAAACAAATTGTTTTAGATAAAAACAATACATTACTGATCCGCGGTGAAATCAACGAAAAGCAGGCCACACAATTTGTCTTTGATTTAAATAAATTTCCCAAAAAGAAAGATGTATATGTTTATTTAGATACAAACGGCGGTTCGGTAGATGCGGGAAATAAAATCGTAAATGAGATTCAAAAATATAATTTGTCTTGCATTGCGCAAAAGGCAATTAGTATGGGATTCGTTATTTTACAATCATGTGATAAACGTTATGTTACTCCTTTAGCTACATTGATGCAACATCAAATGAGTTATGGAATTGCCAATGAAAAAGCAAAAGTAGAGAGTTATGTCGAATTTATTAAACAAATTGGCGATGAATTGGCAGAAATGCAAGCAAAAAAAATAGGAATGTCAAAAAAAAGGTTTAACGAAAAAACATATAATGATTGGTGGTCGTTTGGAAAAACAGCATTAAAGAACAAATGTGCAGACGAAATGGTAGATGTAAAATGTAGTAGAAGATTAACAAATGCAACTTATGAAATAGACAACGGTATGTATATTTACACATTTTCAAAATGTCCTTTGGTAAATGGGTTCATTGATAAAAAACCTAAAGATACAAAGAAAGATTTCATTTTTTTTATATAAAATTGATGGTCTTTTTCTTAAAATAAAACATCCAACACCAAATATGAACATTATCATTGCAAAACTAGGATTACCGTGTGATTTAAAAAATGAAATTTATAAATATTGTTACAATAGCGAAGGATATAGTGGAAATGATTTGGTTGCTATAGAAAAAGAAAAAAATAAGAAAAGAACTAAATTTATGAAATTAAGACACAAACTGGAATTAGTTGAATGGTATAGAATGGGTACTTCAGTTTCTTGGTTAAGAGGAGGTGGAACTTATGGTAAAAAAAGTCCTCATAAGGTGTATGGAGGTGGAACATTAGCTGAATCTGTATATTTACGATATTACAATGGTATTACAAGTACTTGTCCGACCATAAATGACCCTAGAAATAATTATATAGAAAAAAATATAGCAAAGGGAGATAATGAGAGGAGATTATAAGAACAAGAATATGGAAAAATGTAATTTATATGAAAAACATTCAAATAAAATTGAATGTTTTTTTATAAAAATAAAACATTCAACGCCAAATATGAATATTGTTATTCAAAAATTAAAATTACCCTGTGATATAAAATACGTCATTAAAACATTTTGTTATAATGATTTGGGTTATAACGCAGAACAAATAATGACTATAGAACATGAAAAAGAGAAAAGAAAAAATGCAGTATTAAGATTTTCTATAGAAGCTATTCAATTTAAAAAAATGAATATGCCAATATCATGGTTAAAAACACTGTCAAAAAACAATCGAACAGGCGTATATTCACCAGGTTCTACATATGAATTACGTGGTATGGAATATTTGTATCTTGAAAATTATATTACCAAAGAGCAATATTTAAGGATGCTAACATACATTCATGATAGTATTTGTGAAAATGATACAGCATTATTCATGAATACAGTTGTTAGTATGAAATTATACATAAAAATGTTATATAAAAAAACATTATAAGAAGAAAATTTATTTATCAAATAAAATTGATTCTTCTGATTTGGTTTTATTTATTTTAAAATAATACCGAATGGGTAATAAAATATCTTGTAATACAGTGAAATCGGAAGAAATCAAAGAAACACATGAATGTGTCATTTGTTTTGAAGGATTTCCAAATCCAGACGAATTACATGTACAATGTATTATATGTAAAAAATATACACATAGACAATGTTTTCATAAATATTTGGAGAGTGCTGGTTTGACTTATTGTAAATGTGTATATTGTAAGCAAGTAGGTACTTCAATGACTAATTATGTAGATGGTAGCATACTATAATACGGTTATAGCGAATGTTTTGTATATCGTAAAAACGAATGAATAATATAATTATATTATATGATATTATAGTAATGTTAGATGCTATTGTTGTAACATTATTCATTTTATTTGTTATTATTTATTTTTTTATGCATAAAAAATTTAAATTATATAAAATTTTCATTGTATGGTTTATTTTCACAATTATTTTGCAATATATATTTATCAATTGTAATCCATATAGAAATTTTGAAACAAATAAATTAACTATTTTAGATTATATACCTGAAAATTATAAACCAAAATCAGAATTATTTGATCCAAAAAAAGATTATAAATTCCCTTTTATTTTAAAACCAGCAGTATGTACAAGAGGATCAAAAGATGTTCAGTTAATAAAAAACAAAAGAGATCTTACGTTATATTTACAAAATAATGAATTGTCAGGAATTATGTATCAAGAATTTATAGATACTAATTATGAAGTTGGGATTCTATATGAAAGAAATCCTTTACATAAACAAGGAGAAATCAAAAGTATTGTAATGAGAACATTTTTGAAAAATAAAAATTTTCAGTTAAGACATAATACATTTTTTATTTATGATGAAAATGATTTCATTGATTTACATGATTTAATAACTCCAAAACTAACAAAAATTATTGATAATATCAGTCAAAAAATACCAAATTTCTATGTGGGAAGATATGATATAAGGGCACATAGTTTAGAAGATATTGCCAATGGTAAATTTTATATATTAGAGGTAAATGGAACTATGGGGTTTGATTTAAAATATCATTGTTATCATTATTATCACATAAATTTTTATAGTTTTTTATATAAAATGAGGTGGATATTTACACGTATTTATTACGGTTTAATAAATATATTAACTCTAAATTGTGTAAGTATAAACATAATATTTATATCTATATACAATGCTATTAATTGTCTAGATCCAGAAAAACTTTTGTGTGTATATAGTTAATCCGAAATAGATATTATGGTATAAAACGGTTATTGAATCGAATGTTTTGTATAGGATGAAAAGACAAAGTAACTGGTATCGAATTGTTCATTACTTGGTATGTATTGCAATCTTCACAAATTGCATACACATTTTTTTTAAATCCAGTGTCATACCTAATAAAGATAACTTCGTGATTGTTTTGAATACAATCATTATCTTTCCATTTGTCAATATAATTGACTGATTCATTAGGACATAACACAGGGCAATATTGACTAATGTTTTGTAACCAAATAGGACAACTTGGATTTCGTGAAATTCGAAAAGTGACTTCCGGTATAATTAAGTTGTCATTTCTACAAATAGGACATTTATTTTCCCAACAGTCAATACAATTTTTATGGAATGTATGCATACATTCCCATTTCTGTATCATTTCGGAAACATTGACATCTTCCAAGCATATAATACATGTTTCTTTTTCTTCCATTTTGTGTTGTTTTTAATATATAAAAACAATACAAGTAAAATCAATTTTATATTACTCAGCTTGTAATTCTTCTAATTTATCTTCTAATTCTAAAATTTCATTTTCCGTAAGACCTTGTTTTTTTCTACCGTCTTTGATTTGCTTTTGAAGAGTTTTAATCATTCGTTTCTTTTCTTTATCCGACAAAACTACTTTTCGTTCTATTTTCACTACATTTCCTAAGGAATCTACAATAGTGTCCTTGTTTTCTTGAATAAGTTCTTGTTCATCAGATTTTTTTTCAACGGATTCACCTTCTTTTCGCAAACGTCCTTTTTCCATAATCCATTTTTCACTAGTCACCGCATTGGTAAATTCTTTGTTGTGTGAAATAATAACGACACCACCATTAAATTCATGAATCGCATTGGTTAATGCACCCAAACCATCGCGATCCAAATAGTTAGTAGGCTCATCAAGAATAATAAGATGAGGATTTTGCCATAATGATGCTGCCAACACTACTTTTACTTTTTGACCACCAGATAGTGATTTGATTAATGTGTGATTTGCTTGTTCGGGTTCAATACCAAAATCAGCAAAATGTTTTTCGATGTCTTTGGTAGTTAATGTTTTTGATACCAATCCGGACTTTAACGCCTCTTTTTCATCTTGTCGTTGAACCAATTTGATAGCACCCATTTTGATTAAAACATCGCGTTTTACCCACATGGTCATATCAGAAGATTTGTCCTTCCATTTTACTTCATATTCTTTCAGTTTTAACTTACGGTTTTCACGACGTGACAGAATTGTATCAGGTTGTACTGCTTTTTTCTCCTCTGCCGGACTTTCGCATGCTTGTAATTCAAAACCGAGTTCGCTAGAAACCAAATAATATTTTTGTATATCTTCTTCATTTACTTCACCTTTATTAATATTATCCAAACCTTCTTTATCTTCATTACCAGCAAAACGCCACATAATATATTGAGTAGGTGTTTTGTGTAAATGCTTTTCTAAATGGTGAAAGGCGTGTTGTGCAATATATGCCATACGTAAATCGGGATGTTTTGTAACAACACCTTGTTCGGTTTTTAATTCTCCAATTAAAATTTTAATGGCTGTAGATTTACCTGCACCATTTGCTCCAATAACACCTACACGTGAAATACGAGAACATTCTAAATTAATATCAAAAATAGTAGGTGTATCACGTGTAGGATATTGAAAAGTAATATTATTCATCTTCAATAGAGTTTTGGACATACTTTTTACACCTTCTAATGGTCCTGGTTCAGGAAATTTGAATTTTACCACATCATTCTTCAATTCGAAATATCCTTTCTTTTCTGGAAATTTGGTTACAAATTCTTCTAATACATTTCCGCGTTTTCCTGTGAACATACGTAGTTTTCGACTTTGGAAATCAATTAAATGGGTAGTCATTTCATTCAAAAATCCTGAATCGTGAGAAGTGGCAATAATAGAACCGCCATTGTCCATAAATTGTTTCAACCAGTTTTTAATCCATGCAATATTGGTAACATCAAGATGACCAGTGGGTTCATCAAGCATAAGAATATCAGCATCCATCAATGTAGCTGCACAAAGTTGCATTTTTACTTTCCAACCACCAGAATAAGTTGTAATACCCATTCCCATATCTGCTGCTCGATCTTTACCAATTTCCTTTTTCGCATAACCAAAACCAATATCTTCCATCACTTTTTCTACTTGTTCAGGTGTTACTGGAGGTTGCATACTATAAACCACATTACAGCAATGTACAACCCAATCTACACCACATAGATCGATATTTAAAATGGGAAAACCTTTTTCGTCTTCTCCTACTTCCATTTCTTGAATTTCGTGTTCTACAAAAATAGTTCGCAATTCGTCTTTTTTGGGAAATCCTTCTACTTGTTCATTTGCAATGGCACGCATCAATGTGGTTTTACCACAATTATTTGGACCCAATAATCCATAAAAACGATTTTGTTTCAAATGCAAATGAGTATTGTTTAACAACGTGAGAGCACCATATGCCAATGAAAACTCACCTTTATACAAATCCTTACCTTCTTCAGTATCTTCGAAAATGTTTTCTTTTACAATAAAACTCTTTTTGGCATGTTCAAAAATTGGTTCCATAATAAGTTCCAATGATTGAAATAAAGTATATATTTTTGTCCATTGATCATTGTCAAAACAGTGACTATTGCATAGGTTTGTTGTTAAAATAGATAGCAACTTCAAAATTGGTTCCTCAATGGTTACGTTTTTATCTAATGCTTCTTTTTGAATAACTTTTCCAAATTCAGAGGATACTTTATGAAAAATTGCATTTTCATTATTAGCACATGAGTCTTTTAACGTATTTAATGCACGGGAACTAACTTTACGGGCTTCAGGATCACTCATAGTATCATTACAACGTTCTAGTGCTTCTTTTAAATCACTATAATAAGGCAAAATTTCTTTAGGATGTTCAATTAATTTACACATATTGTCAATAATAACGCAAGTAAGACGACGGGTTGCGGTTTTTTTATCATTTAAACCACGTAAGATAATTGGCATGGTAACTGCTAATGCTGGTGCTTCTACATTTTGTACAAAGACACAACTTGCCAATGCTTCGACCGCATCATAAGTTGTGTTGTGATCTTTAATACCTGTTAGAACGATAGGAATAAATGTGTCAAGATCCATATTTTTACTACATTTCAGTAATTTATGTAATGCATTGTAAGAGTTTGTTTTGATGTTAGGTGAAATATCATTAATATAAGTTGAAATAAATGGTACTAATTGAGGCATGGAAATACGAATTTCAGATGGATTTTTTTCAATAATATAGTCAAATAAAAGGAAACCATATTCTTTTTCGGTTTTCATTGAACTATCAATGATATTACATAAAACAGATGTAACATTTGGTGTAAACCAGGGATTGACAAAATCAATAATTTTTTTACAAAAGTCAATAGCATCATTATAATGGGGTCTTTTGTTTTTGATGGAAAAAATTTTAAAAATATTCGGTATATATGTTTCAATATATACAAGTGAATCTTTTTCGCAATATTGGAAGTCGGTTTTCACAAAATCGCATAGTTCATCAACACTATGATTAAATGCCGACATATAAAAAAAATAACGCACATTATTTTTATATGATTATTTAAATATATTCATTATCATGGGGTAATTTTCATATAATCGTCGAATTAAATACGGCAATGTATCATGAAAATCTCCATAAGGAATGTATTTATATACAATATGTTTCTTGGACAACTTTCCAGATAAAGTATCGCTCATGCCCATAAGTTGAGCAAATTCTATATTTTCCAATTGTTTTTCTCGAATATGTTGCATAGCTATAATTACACTATCTTCATTATGGGTTGCACATAGTAATTTATCTTGATGTTGATAATAATTAACAAACGAACCAATTCCTTGATTATAATTTTTATGTGTTTCATTAATATGGTCAAATAATATATTGTGTTTTTTGTCTTCATTGTAATAGGCGCCCCGAACAATTTTAAATCCAATGCTATAATTACGTTCTTTTTGTAAATCATGTTTCATAATGTCCAAGTAATCAGTACGGTACAATTGATATGTTTTATAAATATTTAATTGATCTTTGTTATAAATTTCCATAAAATTATTAGTAATAGAATTGATTTTGTCTTGTATTTCATAATTTTCTGCATCTATTAAGATAGTATTGTTGTTTTTAACAGATTTTTGAATAATTTTGTCCAAATAGTTTTCAACATCATTTTGATTATTTACATTCAATGCACTTAATTTTACAGCAATGGTTTCGCCACAGTACTTCGATGTTAAATCCATAACTTCGCGAAAATTGTTAATGTGATTTTCTTTGTTTTCATTGGTATAATCAAAAATACATCTCATATTTTTCTGACTTAACAATTGTTTTATATTTGTCAATTGTTTTTTGTTACATGTAAAACGATTAATTATTGGTATGAACATAATATGTAATCACATTATCACAGATTCAAAAAAAATGATTTGTTTAATGAGATTACATAATAAATTTTATTTTCTACATGAAGTTAATCACTATTTGTGTAAAAGGTACCGCGATACCATTTTGCCCTAGGATCATCTGATGTTTTACTGCGGACACGAGCAGAACGTCTAACACGTGGTGTATTTTCCTTCTCATCCTCACGAGCACGTTTTCGTAGTTCGCTTGCCATTTTTCGTTTTTCGATTGTTATTCTTCGTTTTTCGTTTGCCGCTTCTTGTTTCTGCATCTGAATTAATGCTTCGGCTGCTTCTTGTCTGTTTCTTTCTTCAATATAGGAACTGCGAATATTTATCATCATATTGAGTCTGGTTTCTTCTAGTTCGTTCAAGGTTTCAAAGAAATCTTTTAACATGCCGTCTTTGTTGTGTTGTGAAAGAGTTTTGTGGTGTTCTTTTATTTTTTTTGTTTGTTCATTCCAAATTTTTTGTTGATCTTGTGTCAAATACAAATCACCCAATTGGTGATAATGTTGTTTTGCGTTACTTACCTGTTGTCTTTGCATAACTACCATCTTGGATTCAAGTTGGTAATATGTATCCATATGTAGTGGATAATAGAATTGGCGAATAGTCCGTTTTTGAATATCCTTATTCAATTGGTTCCATTCGTTCCAAAGAGCGCGTTCGTAAAAGTTGTTGAGTTGCATATTTCAAGATTTTGTTTTGTACATTGAATACAACACAA